>PDWJ01000194.1_pt1 | contig 92690 bp, 87 predicted proteins | sample 1430881 | NCBI WGS metagenome assembly PDWJ01 (sample SAMN01162460, study PRJNA174530) | Oral metagenome, whole genome shotgun sequencing project. | biome: Marine environment; feature: Marine mammal; material: Swab sample of the gingival sulcus; isolation source: swab sample of gingival sulcus...
TTCCATCGATGTATCTGTGCACAACTTCTCTCGCTGCAAGCTCACCCTTACCGAGACCGATAATGTGATTGACTGTTTTATCCGTTTTGCTGATAAAAAAGTCGATTTGGTCGGTGTCGAATTCTTCGATTTGCGAATAATCGACAAGCGGTACAGCTTCGAGTTGTACGCGCGAATTGCGGTATCTAATGATTAGCTTATGCCCAATTGATTTGAGCATTCTCAAGATTCCGGAATACAAATCCGTGTATCTAAAAAACTGATAACTCACATTATCAGCTGTGTTTGAACTCGCCGCGAAAAGGTCATCTAGCCCGTGTCTGTTAATAAGCGTCTGTAATACCGCATTGGCGTCGCCGGTTACTGAATAATAATCTTCACCGACGTCCGGCTCAATGATTTTGCTTGCTAAAACACCGTGCCATGTGCGTCCGATATAGACGAGCGAATCGCGCGCGGTGTCTATCTCGATACCGTCGATAATTCCGCCGTATTCTGTATTGTCAATATACAGATAATAGCCCGGAAGGCAAACGTGGTTTTCGATATGCGTCGTCGCCTCGAAATCGTTTTCGCTTGCACCGAACGCCATGTCCAAGCTACAGTCATGTATGACGCCAATATCTTTGAAAGTCGCGTCCATATAAATCAAATCCACTTTGGTTCGCTCCTCTCTTCGTAAAGGCGAATGTCGAAACCGAAATTGCCATTCCAAGATACAATGTTGTTCTCCGGACGTATCTTTTCGAAGATGTAGCTGTCTCGGTTACGCTTGTCAAAGACGTTGAGTTTTTCGCCGTTGTATCTCGTGTACTCGATTGTCTTTGCGAGACTATCGATTTCGACATACTCCGTGTCGGATAAAGACAGATTTTGTAACTCATATAAATGTTCACCGACGTAGATTTGCGGATTATCGCAGCCGCCGTATATCGTCATTCGGAAATTCGCCGGCGCAAAGGCGTCGCTGTTGATTTTCTTTGTCGTGTCGCTCGACTTATAGTCGAAAGGAAAATCAAAAAGATAGTCGAGGTCTTGGCTATCTTCTTCGGGCGTACTGTCATCGATTCTAAACTCTGTCAAGGTTTCGCGTATCCACGCCGGTCGGTCGGTAATAACTACGAGCGTGAGTTCGAGTCGCTTTTTGTTGTGTAGAATATTATTTTTTTCGGATGCCGATATAAAGCAATTAAGGTAATAATCCCCGATGTACAATTTGCCATACTTTTTATTTACAACATCGACGTCGAATATCTCATATATTCGGTTTTTGAGTTCTGTTCCCGACTCTCCGTCCTTTCCGTCGATTAAGACGGATAACTTCTTTTTGACGACGCCCTTTTTAAATCCTATTATGCGATTTGACCTTTTCTTTGCTTCCCACTCATAACTTCTAAGGTCTGCGGTATTTGCAAATATTTCAACCTCATCGAATAATATTTCTTTGCCCAAAGAGTTGATATATTTTGAGTAAATCATGCTCTCAACCCCCTTCTGAGCTGCCTCATGTCAAATTTTTGTTGAGCGTTTTCAAGCGCGTTGTAAAACTTCGCTTCTAATCCGTCGTCCATAAGCGTAATAGCCCTAGCGATAAAATCTAATCCGTATGACATTTGCTTGTCTCTAGCTTCCATTGCATCAGCAATATAATATTTCAAATTTTCAATCGGCATAATTGCCTCAGCGCCCGCTTCGCCTACGCCGTGTAACCCGCCGCCCGCGCCAGCTAAAAGCGTCGGCGCTGTAAAGATGCCGCCTTTCGCATGCCAATCAACTTCTAAGTGTGGAACACTCGGCGGATTTATGCTAAATTCGCCCTCGATACTAAAGTGTGGTAATTCCGGCATTTCTATCTTTGGGAATTTCAATTCGATATTTGTAAAGAAATCTTTTATCGCTTTAATTTTCTCGTCTACAAAATCGTAAGCCTCTTTGAAAGGTTTCGTGATACCATCTTTAATTTCCTCGAACTTCTCAGAGACTGCCGTCTTGATATCTTCGATTATTTTAGACGTATTTGTTAATATGTTGCCCCACGTGTCAGAAATAGAAGTTTGGATTTCGGCGTACTTTTCCGAAACACTCGTTTTTACGCTTTCGATAAAGTCCGATACAGTTTTCTTTATTGACTCCCAAATTTCAGAAGTCTTAGTCAGAATGCTGTCCCATGCATCAGAAATTGTCGTTTTAATCTCTTCGTACTTTTCTGATACGCCAGTTTTAATTCCCTCGATTGTATCAACAACTGTCTTTTTTGCCTCTTCCCATATTTCAGAAGTCTTACTTCCCATATTTCAGAAGTCTTAGTCAAAACATTGTCCCAAGTATCCGAAATAAAGGTTTTAATCTCTTCGTACTTTTCTGATACGCCAGTTTTTATATTTTCGATTGTGTCGCTGATTGTTGTTTTGATTGCTTTCCAAATTTCAGAAGTCTTTTTCTCGATAGCTTTCCATACTGCTGAAAATACTTTCTGTATACCTTCTAAAATTCCGGTTACGAGACCCAGCAGAATTTCCAAAGCGCTCGAAAATATACCTTTGATAGATTCCCATACATCCGACGCAGTATTTTTTAAAGCTTCAAAAGCGCCGTCCCAGTCTCCTTGCATAAGCTTTGCAAAGACTTCTATTATGCCGGCTATCGTAGTAATGACTACATCGATAATGCCCAGTATAATTTCAAAAGTCGCCTTTGTGTTCCTTGTAATCGCTTCGCCGTATCTTTCCCAGATGCCTTTTGCTAATTCTACGAACTTCTCGATAATTATTTTGATGTTCTCTGTTGTTTTGCTGATTATGCCTTGTATTTTCTCCCAAAGCTTATTGACTTTATCCCTAAAATTTTCATTGTGTTGATAAAGCGCGATAAAAGCTGCTGAAATCCCAGCAATCGCAGCGACGGCAATTCCAATCGGACCCGTTAATGCGGTCAGCGCTGTTGATAAGGCACCTCCCGCGCCGAACGCTCCCGCCACAGTGCCGGCTGCGCTGGTTAAAGTCCCTAAAACAATTAAAAGTGGACCTATAGCCGCAGCCACCGCAGCGACGGCGATGATCGTTTTTTGCGCTTCGGGGGATAAGGAAGAAAAGCTCCTCACAAGCTCTCTGAATTTTTCGGCGATGGATAATACCACCGGTAGCAAAATGTCGCCTATTTCGATAGCGGTAACGTTTAAATCGTTAAGCGCTTTTTGCATTTTCTGACCAGGCGCTTCGTCCATGGTGTTGTATGCGTCTTGAAGCGCCGTTTGATTAGTAGCCATTTCTTGCATAGTTTCGTTGTACTTTTGCATGCCCGTCTCTGACGTGAGCATAAGTACGGCGTTTAGTCCCTCGACAGAGCCAAAGAGTTGGGAATAAGCGCCGACTTGGGATTCTTGCATATTCGCCAAATTCCATTGTTCTTGTTGAGTTTCAAGGAGCGCCCCTGTATACTCCTTGTACATTTCAGTGCCTTCTTCTCCGCTTTCCCTCATTTCTTTGAGTTTGTTTTGAAGAAGTTCGTTTCGATCCGCTAATTCAAGATATTTTGGAGAGGTTTTCTCCATAGACGTTCGGATTTCTTGCAGCATTCCGATCCAACCTTTAGATTCCAATGCCGAAGCGCTAAAATCAATACCAAGCACATAAGCCGCATCTGCGGCTTGTTTAGTCGGTTTTATGATATTGCTCATAGCGCCTTTTAACGCCGTTACGCTCTCGGAAGTCGCTAAACCTTGTGCGGTAGTCGCGGCTATGCTGGATAATAAAGAGTCGGTTTCCACACCCAAAGCAGACGCGACTGGAGAAATTTTACCCATAGAGCTCGCGAGTTCGCCGAACGTGGTTTTACCCATGTTTTGTGTGACGAGCATTTGATTTGCGATTACATCAGCCTCGCTAGCTGCTTTGCCGTATGAATTCAAAACCGTTGTAAGTCCGTCTACAGCTGTGGTGGTGTCTGTGAACCCGCCTTTCGCTGCTTTTACAGCAGTGTTGACAAAACTCACTGCGTCTGCCGTTGGCACCGACGCTGATATGGCTTGATATGCCGCTTCGTTGAGTTCATCAGCGGCTTGACCCGTTTCTCTCGAAAGGTTGAGTATATCCGACTTTAAATCATCGAGAGGCACAGCGGCAGAATCGGCTATTGTCGATAATTTTGCAAAGCTATCGCCGTATGTCGTCGCTTGTCTAACCGCGGCGCCGCCCGCGAGCATAATTGGCGCAGTTAACCTCATCGACATCTTTTCGCCGACATCTTTCATCTTTTCGCCGGCTTTTTGAAGCTTATTTTTGACGTTATCGATTTTCTCGCCGAGTTTGTCGTGTGCGTCTCCGGCGTTTTTTAGCTCGTCTTGGTAATGCTCCAATTGCGATTCCGTCTTTACGATTTCGCGTCTGAGCTCCCTGTAAGACTCTTCGCCCAATTCTCCATTTTTGAACTTCTCAGCGGCTTTTTCTTGTGCGTCTTTTAGCTTCTCCAGCTTCTCTTTCGTGTTCTTGATTTGTTCACCGAGTAGCTTTTGCTTTTGCGACAAGATTTCGGTGTTTTTAGGATTAAACTTCAAAAGCCTGTTAACTTCTCCGAGTTCTTTCCCTATGTCTCTTGATTTTTGATTAACGTCTTTTAACGCCGCTTTTAAACCCTTTGTGGTTGCGCCGATTTCAATCGTCAATCCTTTAAACTTCGTTGCCATCTAATCACCTACTATAAAATCTATCTATGTCGCTTTGCGTTGCGCTCTTCTCTTCGCTGTCACCGATATACATGTCAATAAACGCCATGAAATCGTTCATAGTTAATTGGTTGAGCTCGTCAAAAGACAATCCAACCTTTTTAGCCATAACTAAAACGGACACCTCGTAATCAAAATTACTTAGTGTCTTTCGCGGTCTTTTTGTTAGTTTTTGAGAGGCTGTGAAATGTGGCGTTTAAGCCCTCATTTATGACATCTTCGAGCGGCTCGAAAATATCCAAATGATTAAGCTCTTTTAACCAACTTTCAAAATCTTCTAAATTGTTGTCTGCGGTTTTAGCCATTGCCCAAATGAGTTGAAGTGTATTAACATCATCGAAATTGCTGATATCTTCACCCATTGATTGAAGCTTTAAAAGGTCGCCCGTGAAAGACTGACCAAAATTCTTTTTGTAAATGTAAGGGGTAAAAGGCGTCGCCATAATAGCGACGTCTTTATCCCCTAATTTAATTTTTTTCATTCAACCCCCCCATTATGCGTAAGACGGTATATATACCGAATTAAAGAAATCGTTAAAGGTGGTTTCATTAGCGTCAGATAATTCGAGCGTGCCTTTGACGACTTTTTCATCATCGATAACGGTTGGCATGATCGTAATAGATAATTTGTCTGTTACCGGCTCCGCCGTCCCTGTCGTCGTGGCTGCTCCAGCAGACGGTCTAGATGCCTTGCACTTGTAATAAACAAATCTGCGGTTTTTGCTATCGCCTCTAACCTCAGCCATTAGCGCAAATTCTTTTTGAACACCGTCTGTTGTTTCAACAATTAAGCCATTTTGGTCTTTCTTCCACCCAAACATTTCGACTTTAACATCATCTGACAATAACGCGACTTCTAACTCTGATGTATAGCCGTCATTAGAGCTCGTTGTGTAATAGACCATATTGTCTGCGTAAAACTTTGTCTCGTCGCCTTGTGCTTCTTCCGATAAGTTGACTGCGCCGGGTATTGCGACCGGCGCTCCGTAATTCCTGGTTTCTGGGTCTATAAATGAAATGTGCACATTTTCTAGACCGAATTTAACTTTATTACTCATCGTTCCCCCTAAATCAAAGAGACTTGATACACGATTTGATAAATTTCTTCTGAATCGATATAAGTCTCATTTTTGTTATAAGGCAATCTGTTTGATTTCAAAATTGCCTCAAGTTTGCTTTCTGCCTCTAAATCTTTTTTTATTGTGTAAAGCTCAATTTGAAATTGGCTTATCTCGTGATAATTGTGATTGTCTGCTATTAAATCATCTGAGCCCGCGAAGAGATACACGATAAAAGGCGGGCTGGTGTGCGTTTTAAAACTTCGATACGCTACTGGGTGCCCGGTGGTTTCTAGTATTTGTTTGAGTTCGATTTGATTCATAAAATCAGCCCTTTATGATGTTTTTAATCCGGCTCGATAGCCCATTTACGTGCTTTTCATACGCCGGTTTAAAGTGCGGAACACCCTCAACTCTGCCAACACCGCCTCTTTTAGCGTGTCCAAATTCTAGTAAATGGACTAAATGCGGTTTTGTCTTATTGTAGACAACGCGTTTTGATTCGCCGTCTTTTTTGACTTTTTTAACCGCAAACCCTTTGGCATATTTGCCGGTTTTTTTCGGCGCTGCCGCCCTTGCTTCTTCTGCGATTAATTTAGCTGTTGCATCAAGCTCGGCATCTATCTCGGTGGCAACTTCTTTAGTGTAATCCGATAAAATTTCAGCGAGTTCATCGCCAAAATCTTCCGATGTTACCGTTTTAGCCATCGCCTATCACCTCGCTAAGTGTAAGTTCCATCTCTTCGCCGCTTAAAGCGTTGTCGGAGCGGTCGACTGTATCGCCGACGTACGTGCGCATGATGTTATACAATGCGCCCTTGTACCTTGCTTTATCTTCGCCGTTATATTCAAAAGCGTGTATCTTAGCTTTTAATGTAGGTTTTAACTTTTGATTTGCGGCTTGATAAAATTCGGCTGTTCCAATATCTTTGACGTCGCATAAAATTTTACTTTCTGTCTCGTCTGGAATTTGGTTGCCGAGCTCGTCGCTGGTAAAGGTTCTTTTAATTAGCGTTATTTCGTCATTGTACATCTTCGTCATGCACATACAAGTTGCGCATCCTCCACTTCAAATGTCTTGGTATATCGCCGGAGCTGTCGCGCGATTGATAGCGCCATACGGCATAATCGCCTATAAAAGTAAAATGATTTGGATTGTCCTCGTCTATTTTAATGCCTTTTTCTTCTTTGAGTTCGGTTTTTATAGCCTCGATAATCGTTATGAGATATGCGTCTCTTACATCGGCTGTTATGCCCAGCCTCGCTTTGACATAGCTCAAGACATCCATCTAATCACCCGCTTCTCCTGTTTCTTCTTCTGCTTCTTCTGTTTCTTCTGTTTCTTCTTCAATCAGCTCAACAACGCCTTTTTCTAAAAGCGTCTCGTAATCGACGTTTTTTAAGCTATATATGTCGCCAATCCGACGGAGTTGTTTTCCGTCGGAATGGTTCCAAAGCGCTTTAACTTTTTTCATAATGCCTCCTAGTTCGCGTCATCAGGCGCGAAAGTTACATCAGTGGGTTTAGGCGCAACCGGCGAGCCGCTTTGCGCGATATTAATCGCGACGAAAGCTTCGCCGAATACCGGTCTGCCGTCGTATCTCGCTGTACCTTTGAATACCGTGTTATCTTCGATAAATTGCGCGTGCTCAGAGCTCGCGAGCTGGACGCCTTTTCTCTCTGACAATGTATAGATTTCACCATAACCACCGATAATGTGATCGTCCGGAATGAACTCAAGCGTTTCAACAGCGCCGCCAACGATTGGCATTGTGCTAGACTGCCCTGTCACGATTGCGCCCGCTGCATTGATTGATAACATCTTCGTCTGCAACTTTGTAAATGTTTTTTCGCTCATCGCCCAAAACTTGCCATTTGTCGCGTATTCTGATTTTGCGATCGACAACTTCGTGATAAGGTCTTTATAAAACTCAATATCATCCGTCGCTGCGGGGTCGCTGAGTAAAAGGTTTGTCGCCGATAAATTCGTCCAATCTGCTTCTTTGTTGCCCCAATAAGACGGTTCCGACGTCTCGGCGAGTCTCGTTACAATACCGACCGGCATTTTCGTGCCAGTTCCGTAAAGAATCGCCTTATCCAAAGCGATACCGATAGCTTTGCTGATAGCCGTCATAACTTCGTTGGCGAGCGATAAATCGCTATCTTCTAGCGTGGCGTTGCACACTGGCACAAATCCACCAACTTTATAGCCGTCGACTTCCACTTGATTAAAAGCCAAGCTGAGTTCGTTTAACTTCGCGCACGCTTCTGTCCAAATACCCTCAGGGATTGTTCCGGCGATAGTTGTTCTGCCTTTGCCGTTTAGCTTTTTCAAAGCGACGTGCTTTAATAATTTTGAATATCCTCCCAAATTCTCTCTTAGAATACCAATAAACACATCGGGAATTGTGAGCTCTGCTCCCGAAATCGCTCTTTTTTCTTCCATTCTACCTCTAAGGTCTTGCATGAAAGATTTCACTTCTTCACGTTGGAACATCGCCTCTACTTCCACACGGTCTCTTTTTTCAAAAAACTTTAAGTCTCTAACCACCGTCTCACCTCTTTCTTCTCGTTTTGTTTCTGTCGGCAAACTAGAGTTGAGCTCATCGAGTTCGTTTTCAATCGCCTCGATTTCTCCCTCTAACTTGCTTTTCTCTGCGTCGATTTCTTCACGCTCTTTTTCGATAGCGTCGATTTCTTCGTCAACCGCCGCTTTATCCTCTTCTGTTTCGATTTCCTCAATCGCTTCTGCTGCGCGTGCGCTTCTTTCAGTTAAACTGTTTTCGCGCTCGCGAATTTCTAAAAGTGAACTTCTCAAGATTTTAAGTTCTTTATTCAACCTTAGTTGTTTCAGCATCTTTTAACCTCTTTCTCATTTCCTCTTTTGTAACTTCGAGCTTTCTCTTTTCAATATCATTAATCTGCGCTTGTCTTGCCGATATTTCCGTTGTCGGGTACGCCGGGAACGTCACAGGGCTGACCTCGTGCAAATCAATCTCTTTGATTATAAAAATATGCTCGCCATCTCTTTCGACGTGTTCTTCATCTAGGATATTAAAACCAAAAGAATTTTGGCTCACATCGCCTCTTTTAACGCGCTCGTAAAGATTCATCGCGTCCGTGTCATTGCGATTGATTGAAATTTCTCCATAAAGCCCTTTTCCGTCCACGCTTAATTTTAAAGTGTTGGACTTATTTCGACCTAAGACCAATCTTGTATCGTGATTAATCAGCGCTCTTATATCGTTATCCAGCGTCTTGTCAAAAGCGTTTGGCGCGATTTTCTCTTTGACATTTCCATACAGCGTCGTCTCTTGATTAAAAACCGCGAAATAACCAGCCAAAATCAGCTCGTCTTCTTGTTCGCGCGTTTCGAGCGGTGTTTCAAAGTTTCTCTTTAGCATCTCAGTTCTCACCCCCTTTAAGCTTGCTTTGGTCGCCAATTTTACTGACGGGAATATAATTCTCCAGTATCACAAGCTCTTTTAGTTCTTCTTTTGGACTAAGTCCAATCCAGTCCCTTACTTCATTACCCGTCATAATGCCTTTGGTAAATAAATCGCCGCCGACATTTGCGAGTGTGTCAATTGAATAGCTATATAAGCTTCTTGGGTTAAGCTTAAAATATAGGTCAGGGCTAAAAAGTAGTTTTTTAGTCAGTTCCTGTTCTATAACTTTGGCATATGATAAAATTGTTGTGTTGATAAAATTGTTGTATTCTTCTCTGTTAAATTCTCCAACACCCAATATAAAAGCGGGTACTTTGATAATTCCCGCGACTGTTTTTTTATCTATTTCTACAGCGTCATTAATCGCTAGGTCAGATAGTGAAAGCGGCTTCACTTGCTCTATCTTCATCAAATCCGCCGGTATTACCCACGGCTTTCCGCCGGACGTTTCGTCAACGTACTTTTTCAATAGCTTTTCGCGACCTTCTTTGGAAGATAACTCCGTGGTCATCGCGTCTACTGCGACGATAATCGACGGCTTCCATTTTTCCGACATAAACGCTTTTTTGGTTTTGTTTGCTTGCGATAAATTGTTTGCGATGTCTTTTAACGCAACTTTATAGCCTGTACCTTTGTATGGGTGTTCAGGGTCGGGGTTTATAGCGAAATGAAGTAGTTCATCATGCGCGAAGCTTCTGCCGTTGTAATCTATTTTGTAAGCGTCGCCATACGGCACCACTCTGCACGCGCTAGCCTTTAATGGCACAAGGTCTGCGATTAAATCACCGTCTAATTTTGGAAATACATAAGAGTTTCCGTCGCCGTACAAAAGCAAGTCGGACACTATCTTGTCAATCCAGTTCTTCCGCGTCATTAGTGAGTACGGGTTGATGTCTATTTTTTTAGACAGCTCATTTTTGACCCGCTCGTCGCCAAGCTTCCCGTTTTTCATTAAATGGATTGTCATGTTGGACACAAGGTCAGATATTTTCCCGGCTGCCGTTTTGATTTCGGGGTGGTTTGATAATTTTGTGTACCCGTTCGTTAAAATAAAATTATCATCAGCGTATAGCCAAACCTGGTTGCTGCGCTTAAACGCGTTTTTGATATTATTAAATAATCCCATTATTCGTTAAGCCATCTGCCGGCTCTTTCCCCTTTCTCCATATTTTTAAGCATCCTGACCGCGGCGAATACCGAGCAGTCAAAAAGGTCTATCCTTGAGTTCTCTTCTACTTTTTCGTATTTAATCATGTCGTCTGTGTATTCTCCCGCCTTGACGTTTTCAACGCAATACTCATAAGCTTCTGAGTGCATGTAATAGAATTTTTTAGCGATTGCTTTTTGCTCTATTCGTCTAAACCCTTGCGACTTATGATATGCATACTGCGGCTCGTCTATAATGCTGAATCCGGCTTTTTTCATGCCGAGATAAAACTCTTCGCCGAACTTCCTATCAAAACCAACTTGTTTTATTTTAAAGCCCTTGTCGCGCATTTCTTTAAACCAATTGACGGGGTCAGAATAGTTTATAATCGCGCCGTTACACATCGTGAGATGTCCGTCGTCTTTCCAGCCGAATAGTGGTATTCCATCTTCGTCGGCTTTTTCGTGCGCGCGTGCGCTAGGAAAAAATGCGTGCGTGATTACAATATCCACATCTTTATACACACCGTATAGGCTAGTACCGGTAAGGTCGTGCATTTTAGATAAGTCAGCGCCGCCGAACCAATCAATATTTAGTTTTATCAAGTCATCGAGCGTCCATTTATAATTTTGGTCGCTGTTTCTAAATGTCTCGATGTTGAAATACGACTTGACCGACGAGGTGTAAACATTTAGCGTTTTACTTAGAAACGACTTTCTTTGTTGCGGGTCATCCTTTGCCTCTTTCGCTTCTTTCATAATTTCAACGCCCGATACCGACACGTTGTAATTGGGGTTTGCTTTTTCGTGCTCGATGGGGTCTAAGTAATCAACATCGCCATCGTCGTTTTGTTTTGCTTTTGATATAAAGACAAATAGATTGTCGTTTTTAACTGTACCATCCAAAATCTTCTGACCGTACACCATGCGGCGATAGCCGAATGAATTTATATCATCGCCCGCTGTCGTGATGCCTATACACAGTTTGTTTCTATAAGCTTTGCCTGACTCGCGGATTGTGTTATATTTACTGGCGTTTTTATAAAGGTGTAGCTCGTCGAGTATTTGCACAAGTGTGTTCAGCGAGTCCATTCTGTCGGAGTTACCCGGCAGCGCCTCGATGCTTAAATAACCGCCCGCGATTTCGCCCTCTATGACGTGTTCGCGGTTGTTGTCAACAATTCTGAATCTCTTTTCTTCGCCCATCTCTTTGATGTTGTGCGTTAAAAAGTTAAAACATTGCATGGCTTGCTTTAACTGGTTGCCGACTATAACAATCTGCGCGTTTGATTTTCTATATAAAAGTCCAAGCCCCCAAGCGAGTGCTGAGACGAATGGAGATTTGCCGTTTTTTCTAGGAATCATTATAAAGGCTTCGTTGTACTTTCTAATGATTGTACCTTTGTAGAAAAAACCTAAAATTGAATATATGATGAACTTTTGAAATGGCTCTAATAAAAAAGGGCGACCTCTCAACGGGTACCCTTTCATATCCTCGCCCTTCTCGTGGACAAATGTTGTTTCTATTACTTTAATTACAAATTCAGCGTCTTTGCTGTTAAACTCAAATTCTTCTCTTTTTAAATCCGCCTTGAACCTTTCACAAGCTTGTAAGATTTCATCCGGCGCAACTTTTCGACCGCTTAAGACGTCGTCGACATATCCAAAAACGACACTCTTGTTAGAATCCATCTAAAATTTTGTCCAATTTAGACTTTTCGGCAATTTCAGCCGTGACATTTTCAAAACTTTTAGGATTGAGACAAAGTAAATTGGAATATGTGGATATGTCCATTCTTAATTTTTCCAAAGCGCCATAGACTGGCGTTTTTCTCATGTTCTTTGCGCCGGCTTTATTTGTATACTCTTCTTCCACCTTATACCCATTATCTCGAAACTCTTTTGTAAGCTGCTCGTATTGGTGCAACATGTCGGCTAATATGTTTATTGTTGTGGTGTACTCTACTTTATAGATGCCCAGACTTTTCAAATGATTAATGAGATACTTTTTGATTGAATCTCTGCTTCTCACAGCGCACCCCTTTTTCAAAAAATCGCTTGCAGAGAGAAAAACCTCCCCTTCCTTTTGGTTTCCCCCGTCTTAATTTAAAAACGCGATAGGGGGGATTCCGTGAACCTGTGCGCCCTATTTGTTCTGCGCCGCAACTCTTCTCCCGCTTTACTTAATACATCTTTATATTTATTGTGGCACTTATCGTGGCACTCTCTGCATAAGCTAATTAAATTATTATTATTTAGTTTAAGGTCATACCTTTCATTAAGTGGGTTGATGTGATGTACTTCTTTAGCGTCTACAGCTTTGCCGTATCGCTTGCACATCATACACATGTAGTCGTCTCTCTTTAATATCGCAACCCTTTTTTCTTTCCACGCTTTTGATTGATAGAAACTTGAATTGTCTTGCGATTTGTTAAAGTAGCTTTCTATATACGCCGTCCACTTATCTACATCTCTACCGTCCGGGTTTTCTTTTAGTCTGCTTAGACACGTAAGTTTATTAGCTTTGATTTCTTTGTATACTGGGTTAAGACCTGCTAATAAGCCCTTAAGCTTCTCTGTGACGTATGTAGATATAATCCAAGCTCTGTCTATTTGCTCCTCTACTTTTAACCTCGCTATGATAACATCACGCATATCTAATATATAGCACGATAAGTTGTCGTTGTGATCGTGTGTACCACCGCCGCTTATCGCCATCATCAACGCGTCGTAATCATATATAATATCATTATCGCCTTTGTGGGTTTTAACATATGTATTCTTACCGCTACACGGCGCGCCGTGGATTACATATACTTTCAATCAATCCTCCAAAAAATAATTCATCGGCAGAGAAAGGAGCTAATCTGCCGATGAATTAAGTCACACATATGAAAGGAGGTAAACATGTATTCTGCCCAATATCATAATACCACACACCTAGCGGGCATTGTGGGCATTTTTAATTATTGTGTAATACCTTCTGCTCGCTGTGCGTCTATCACAATGCAATATTTTTCCGATTTCCTCCCACGTCAGATTGTTTACTGCTCTTAATCTGACAATAGTTCTATTTTCAATATCATCAATCGTGTAGATAAACTTTTCCATTTTTTCTTTTTCGATAATCAATTGTTTTGATTTACGTCTTAATTTATCTCTTAATCGCGAATATTCCGGCATCAGATTGCCAATTATGTCAGACGTACCACTTGATCGCCCACCTTTCCGGAGTGCTTGGCAAGGATACATCTTATCCTCAATGTCTTTGATAGCTTCTTCGATTTGCTCTATTTCTATATTGAGATAAAATATCTTGTTGAGCTCGCTCATATTTCCTCTTTTTTATTTTTTAATAATCTTTCTAATTTGGTGCACTTCGAAAGAGTCTTTGTTGAAAAATCCCATGAGCATAAACACCGTTTCTGCGTCTGCTCCTGATTCGCGGATTCTATCAACTGCTTTATACGCCGGCTCTCCGTCTTCCCCGTATTTAATACAGTCAAGCGCAACGCTTAAATCCAACCCAAAATCATACATTTGCACCATCTTGTCAGCAATTAATTCAAATAACCCTCTGTCCTCGGGGTTAATTATCCCGTCAGCTTTTTGAATTAATCTCGCTTTCGCTTTCTCTTGCTCTTCTTGCGTCGGCGCTTCTATGCCTTGCGCAAACATAATTGTTTCTAACAATGATTTTTTCATTTCTTACCTCTTTTCCTTTTCGTTCTGTGATAATGATTCAAATCGTCATGCCGCAGCCCTCTGTACTTCTTGCCAGTTGGCTGTCCGTACTTCTCCCACTCTTCCGGTGTCATCTTTCGCACTGTGCAAGGCTCTGACATACACGCCGCTGTGGCTTTAGATTCTATTTTAGAGTTCGTGATAGCGTTCTCGCTATTCAGTCCTGTTAGCCTCATTCCTCTGATTGTTTTTCTCCTTTCACGCGATATACACCGCTATTTTGCTAGCTTCTTTTTGTTTTTCTAACGATTTTCTCACGATTCGCCTTTCTAATTCCTTTGTGCTCATCGCCAACTCCTTTCCGTCGATGTCGATTATGCAGTACCCCGCAAGGTAGTCGACGGTTAAAACCTTGCGGAGCTTGCCAAACATTAGTATTTTCATAGTTAGAACGGTATGTCGTCAAAGTCCGGCACTTCCTCGAACTCCTCTGTCTTTTTCTTCGCACTGTCTAAAAATTTGACTTCTCGCGCCATTATGTCAGTTGAGTATCTCGTATTACCCTCTTTGTCTTTATAACTCCCTGTGCTAATTGACCCATTGACAGCTACTTTGCTGCCTTTGCGTAAGTAATTCGCGCAGTTCTCCGCAAGTTTACCCCATGCGACGATTCGGATAAAATCGGCTGTGGGTTTGCCTTGTGCTTCAAACTCTTGCTTTTTATCTCTCGACAACTGCTTGTCGACCGCTAGTGTAAAACTTGCTACAGCCGAACCGCCTTGTGTATATCTGATTTCAGGGTCGCGGGTTAGGCGACCGATAAGAATTGTTATGTTCACTTGTTTACCCCTCCTAAACTATATTCTTTGTATTCTTCAACAGTTCCAAAATTTGGCATATGCCCTTTATCTTTCAGATAATTGACGATTGTTTTGTTAATTATTTTTTGAAGCTCTTTCTTCTCTTCGTGCGTCATGTCGTTTAGCCAATCTTCGCTAAACTCCCCAACCGCGTCATATGCGTTCTCTTCCATACGCTCGATAACATACTCTATATCAACATATGGCTCGTATTCCTTAAATTCTCCAATGTAAACGAATTTCACATCGGGGTCAAAACATTCTCTTTCGTCTTTTGCTTGTGTAATGCACTTCTCTAGTGTGTCGCACACCCCGCCAGAATCCCAAGCGGTGTCGTCATATGTCCAAGCGTACATTTTAGCCCTCCTTTAACTAACTTCTGATACTTCAATCTCCGTGCGCGGGTTGTCTTTATCGCACTTTCCGTCTAACACAAGTTTTATATGCTTAAAACTGTCATCTTCGATAATCCCCGCCTTGACTAAGCCGTCAAGTATAAACTTGCCGCTATAATTGTCCGGGTCGCGTCTGCGATTGTCTTTGAAATAATACGTGATTTTAACAACCGCCTTTTTCAGTGGCTCACCGGTGTAATTCCTAGCCGCCGCATTAATTAGCCATTCCCAATGCCGTTTTTGTTCTTGGTACTCAATACGCTGTGTGTAGTTGCTGCCACGTCCGATAAATTTGTTATTGCTCGGCGGTATGTCAAAGATGGTTATTTTATGCATTTAATAAATCCTTGTTTTCGTAAATGTTGCCGATGATTTCGGTATAGTCATAGTAACGATTGTTAATTAATTTCACCCCCGACTTATGCAAAGCTACCCACTCCCCGTTATTTTTTGTCATTATCCCCATTTCGCCGTTAGCTGCTTTTAAAATATCCCCTTCGTAGATTTCTGCGTCGTTAATGTCTTTGTAACCTGTATATTGCATAAGCTCCACATCATCAAAACCTCTATGTATTCGCAATGAGTTCTTGTTTATTATTTTCAGATATTCACAAAAACATTCTATAGACAGAACCTTATACATTTCCCCATCGTGCCACGCTCTAAATTTTATCATTTCGCACCCCTTCGATTATCTCGTGGTGTGTCGCCATGTTGCCAATTATTAAGCAGTTCTTCCAGTCAACCTCGTTAATGTGCAATTTTTCCGTGCGCTCGCCTCTCTTGTATTTCGTTGTGTACCACTCATAATTGTCCTTTGTGATTACGAAGAATTGACCTGTCGCGATGTTTAGTAAAATGTCATCTTCAAAGACTTCATCGCTTTTTTTATCAGCAATTCCCAAACTCTCTAAAATTTCGTTGTCTTTATCGTGCATAGAAAACATTGTTATAATTAGCTCCGCGTTTTCTATTCTAACGGCAGTTATAATGTTTTTAGCGTAATCAATATTCGTCACGTCGTACATTTTCTCGCCGTTCCATAGCTTAAATTTTTTCATCGTTTCTCCTTTCTCTGGCTTTTAATATCCATTTATTCAAAGTCAGGCATATAGTTTTTTGGTGTTCTTATCAAATCAAATTGGCTTAAAATGATAATACCAGCCGGGAAATGTTTTTGTTTTGGAACTTCAACATAATGAATTTTGGGCATTTCTTTTACAACCCCATTGACGCACCAAGGTATATCCACGTCTGGTGGCGATTTTATAAAACCTTGTATAGCGTCGCCGACGTGAATGTCTTTACCGTCATCGTACTTGTAACCTGTTTTCATGTTATCCCCCTTGCTTGCGTCTGATAATCGCGTCTAAATCTTGCTCTTTGCCGCTGCCGAAGTTATTAAACTTCGTTTGTTTTTTTGGTTTGTTAGGTTCGGTTGCCGTTACTTCATCGTTCCACCTTTCAGCATTTAACCACCCTGTCGGATTCTTGATATACCCCTCTTGCCATTGTCGCGTTTTTTTCTGCGCTTCGATAGCCGCTAGTATCTTCGCGTGCAGCGCTTCGTCGGGCTTAAGCGCTAAATATATCTTGCGCGCTTTTTTCTTTTCGACTTTTTTTGGATAAGCTGCCCAAAACTCGTCAAATCGCTTTTGGATGATTGCGGTCGTGGAAACCTGTTTGTCTGCTCCCGCTTTTTTTACGCCTTTTTCGGCAACGGTTAAGTTCTCGTGCACGTCATCCGATTCCCCTTGGGGGGATATAGGGGGGTTATATATATCTTTATCTATCTCTTCTCTCTTATCTCTTATCTCTAGGGTTGCATTTTGGTTACAGTTTCGTACATCGGTGTTACACTCGGTTACACCGGCGTTACATTGTAACGCTTTTTGCTTGTTCTTTTCTCTCAACTTTCGCACTCTAGCCGTTGATTCCGCTTCGCTTCCAATACTTTCAGCTGCTTGCGGCAATAAATACTCGTCGTCGCATTGTTCCATCAAATTGTTGCTTGCTAAGAACGATAATGTAATTTTTACGTTGTCCTCGTCCTCGTCGAGTTCAAGCGCTAATTGCTCAGCAAGTGTTTTTTCCGTGCCCTCAAATTTGATTACGCCTGATTCCTTTAGGCTAAGCAACTGCATTTTTAAATAAATGATGGTGTACGTATCGCCGCCGGCAATTTTACGCAGTTTTTTAATTAGCTTATTGTTAAAAAAATCATCTTTTAACTTTAGCCAGTAATATCTTTTTGCCATACTTACCTCTACAAATAATTTCTTCCAATCAGAGCCATAAATTCGGCTCTGCTGTGTGTTTTTTCGTACTCCGCTTGATAGTGCTTTTTAAGCGCCAAATCAAGTTCGCGATTTCCACCGTGTACGCCAGTATTGCCCCTGTGGTGTTCCGGACACAAGCGACAGATAAAGCCATATTTGTCGCTGATTTCTCTGTCGCCCGTTCCGAAAAACACGTGATGTACTTCTGTGAAGTACGATCCGCACACCACGCAACATTCACCGCTAAAATTCACTGTTTAACTCGCTTGACCAAATTGGTGCGGTTAAAACTTTTGTGTGCCGGCAGTAGTCGCACATCTCGCACCTATCCGGCTCCGTTTCGCCTGATTTTAGTTGTCTAACGCGATTTGCGTATGCTTCGATAAATCCCATAGCCTCGTCAATCTTCGTCTGCTCCAGCTGAATTATGGCAAGGTCGGGGCATTTATCTTTTGATAGTGCCGCGATGTAAAACGGAAGTTTTTTACCCGTGTTAATTTCAACGACTTTCTGATAGATGGCAGCTTGATAATCATAGCCCCAATTTTCGATAAAATTAACGCGTCCTTGGTCTTTTAGATAAAAAGTATCTGTTATAGACCGCATGACTTTTAAATCTACAATCGCCACGTCAGGGTGATAGCTGTCTATTTTAATCTTCCAGTCGATGTCAAAGAAATTAGCCGTCATAATTACTTGCTTTTCACCGCTCATAAACTCCATGAATTTTGGGTCGCGTTCGGCTCTTTGTATAACTTCCTCTGCTTGTCTGTAATTTGATTTTAAGTCACCTGATTTTGTAAATATCTGCGGATTTTTAGCTTTGAATAAATCAAGCGTGCCCTCAAAGTGTGCGTCGACATAACTGCCGACTAACATCGCTGTGCTAGGCTCTTCTGTCCACTCTCCGCTGATTTTAGCCAGCGCGCGTGCCTCACAACCCATAACGCCGCGAATGCCGATAAACTCTTTAAATTGCGATGAGCCGCAATACTTTTCTTGCATTTCTCTGCTAAAATAATTGGTTTCGTTAAGCATTGTCAGCCTCGCTTTCTTCAAACGGCGTTCCGGTGTAATCGACGTCAATGGCATTAGCAAAAGGATCGGTCACATCTTCTTTTTGAATGTATTCGGGATTGTCAATATATTCAGCTTGCGGCGCGTCCGGAGTTCCGCTGATCTTCGCTTGGTCGAATTGAACAGCTGTTCTCATTTCAACCGATAAAATCCCGTATTTTGATAAAAGCAATTTGAGCACTGTTTTTTTGCCCATCGCCTTAAAATCCGTTGACCATCTCGATGTTTTTCTATTTTGCTTTATATCGTATTGATAGCTTGACGAATAAGCCCTAGCGTGCTTTTCGACCTCGTCTTTGGTCATGTAAAGCGATTTTTTAAAGCCGCTTAGCAGTTCAAAATAAGCGTAAAACCCGACAATTTCGCCATCTTCTTGATAACGCATTTTCCAGTTTTCGGAATCTGTAAACGCGACTTCTCCAGTAAAAGGGTTGTTGTTATCGAGTTCATCAGCGTACACTTCTGTAACGTTAATAGTCTTGTATTGCCCACTTCTAATAGCGAGTTGTACAAACCCTTTGTACATCATCTGAAATTGCGCTTGATTTTTGTATGGTACAATCGTTGAAAATCCCAAGTTTGGGTCTACGGCGAGGTCTAAACTCGCCGCTACCATCGACGCCTTAATAATTGACATCGGTTCGCACACCACAAGTTTTGGGCTTGCATTTACAACATTAATTACACTCGTGATAAATGTGCCGGCGTTCTTGTCGAGCATATCTTTTAATCGCGCCTTGATTGCATCGCGCTCAAATAGTCCGTTTAGCGTTTTAACAGCTTGTGTTTGTTTAGTCTGCATTTGATTTGACATCTTTACCCCCTTAATCCAAATACGTTATATTTAACTCGTCTTCGTCTGTTGTGCGCGTTGCGATAAATTGCAAGCCGTTAGCTTTGCATTTTTCGTATAGTTTGGTTCTGTTTTCTGTCGATAGCTTTTCGACGCCGTCAATCAAAATAATTTGTAAGTTTTCGGGGTTTTGAAGCGTCACGTCTACGCACAAATCTAGCTTTTCACCGTCCGATAAGTTGCTAATTGGCAAGCCGTTAATTAGCGGTATGCCGTCGGCGACCGTTAATCCCTCGACCGGTATTTTTGCGGTTTTCAATATCTCGCCGGGCAAAATTCTAGCCTTTTCAATCTTGAATGTTAAAGCGCTTGATTCATCTTCGAGGTTTGTTTTCTCGTTAATCATTACTTGCATTCTGTCATATTCATTGATGAACGATTTCATGCGCTCGGCTTCACTTGCGCGCTGTTCAATATCTGTCGTGTCTTTCAAGTCCATGTCTAAATACTTTTTGTGTTCTTGCATTTCGCCGTCAAATTTCGCGACGTTAGAGTTGTAAGCGGCGTCCGCTAACTTAATATCATTTAACTTCTTTTCTTCAAGCGTTGACGCTTTTGCTCTGAGCGCTTCAATCGCTTGCGTATGCTCTGCGATTGCTTTTTCAATTCCGCTGTATTCTGCCGCCGTCGCTTTTTCAATCGCGCTGATTTCGATTTCTCTATCAGCTTCAAACCCTCTAATTCTGTTCTTGTAATTGTCTTGCGCTTGTCTAGCTTTTTCGATTCTTGCGTTGTATTGTCGCCTTGTTTCTAACTCTTTGTAGAGTTCCGACAAATTGGCGTTGCGCCATTTCTCTGCGTTGTAGCCGTCCGGCAAATCTTGCGCAATGTCTTCAATAAAAGCGCGTTTATTTCTAATGTCGCGGTTGATATTTTGTCTTTTCTGATAGTAGTAACCGTTTTCCGCTTGTATGTCATGCAGCACTTGCAGAATGTTTTGCTCATAATCGATATCGCGCGGAATCTCCCCAAATTGCTCCCTAATCCAGTTCAAATCCCAGTCAAAATCAATCATATCTAGGATAATTCTATTCTGTTCATTTTCGGACATGTTGAGGAATTGGGTTGGTGACAGCTGCAATTCTGTAAAAATGCCTTTTAAAAAACTTTCGGGCGATGATACTTCTGCGCCGTTTTCTTTAATCGACTTATAGTCGGCTTTACCCTCTCTTTTCTTCCGCTTAATCGCGACGCCGGCGTTTGTTTCGATAAAAATTTCGCCCTCTGTTTCACCTCTTTTTATAACAAATCGGCGGTCAGATTTATTGGTAAGCGCGTAACGAATCGCGTCAATCACGCTTGTTTTTCCGGCGCCGTTTTTGCCCGACAATTCAATCGACCGCCCGTCGATTTCTTGCTCTGATATTCCAAACAAATTCCTAATTTTAATTTTTGTTGTTTTCATCGTTGCTCCTTTCTGCTATAATGAATATAAGTTATTTGTTAAGCGCCTTTATTGGTTACCGCCAGTGGCGCTTTTTTCTTAGCGCTCGAATTGCCATATTACACGCTTGTAAAACATCACTATACTTTATAGCCGTGTGCTCTTTCTCGATTTCCATAAGTGTCGCTTGGTTGCGAATTATCTGTAGTATCTGAATCGCTTCGCTATTCGTCATCGTTTTCCTCACTTTCTATTTTTTTTTATTTTCCCGCACTCATCTACGCGGTGAAAATTGTTTGCGAAATCCACGATGGCGTTTCTCGCTTCGATAAACTCCTTGTCGTCGCAATCAAGTCGGCAAAAATGATATGCAATTTGCGCGGCGATTCTTTTGTCAACTTTCATATCAAAACTACCGCACCATAACGGCAAACAACTAAAGTCCGAGTTTGCTCCGCGCAAGTTTGCTCCGCGCAAGTTTGCTTCGCGCAAGTCTGCTCCGTACAAGTTTGCTCCGCGCAAGTTTGCTTCGTACAAGTCTGCTCTGCACAAGTTTGCTTCGCGCAAGTTTGCTTGTTCGCCACCCTCTTCGTTGTTTATCCACTTTGAATGCTTTTCTAAAATCTCGTTTAATTCTTTTTGTGTCATATCAATCCTCCCACTTCCATGCGACGTAGAAGAATGCCGCCACCGCCGCCATGCCTTCGCCGCCTACAGCGTGATATCCACGCTCTGCGTAAGCGATTGGATAAAGTACCCAAAACAGCGATACAGCGGCGCAAGTGGCGTAAAATAGTCTCTCAAATAAGTCGAATGCTCTCATCGCTCCCCCTTTCTAGCGGTGTGTTGAACTGCTTTAGTAATGCCGCAAGCATTTTTTCAGTTCTTTCCGTCCTACTTTCCAACGCTTTAATTTTTTCTAATAGATGTATCTCAGACACATCTACAAACCAACGGCAACCCTTATCATTTTGATAACCCTTGATTCTGCCGGCTTTGATTTGCTCGATTGCTCTGTCATCGGTGATACCGGCGTATTCGCAGTAGGTTTTTAGTGGTGCAAATATAGCCATGTTTAACGCTCCTTTCTTCCAATGTTCATCTAAATAAAAGCGGTGCAATAAACTTAACCACGACAATCGATGTAATTACACTTGTAATAATTGATATCAATATTGATAGCGCTATTGTGTTATTTTTGTTCACGTTCTCACCTCTCTTTTATGACACAAACTTATTCACAAAATACACTTGCCCTTTGCCAGTAATTTTGGTCGTCATCGTGATTCGCGTACTGCCGTCTGGGTTGACGATTGACCGCTCTTTGACTTCCATTAAACCAAGTTCCATACTCTTCTGCGTTGGTTGGTTGTAGTTTTGACCGCGCTTGATTAAATAGCCATTATCTCTTAACCATGCAAATAATCTGTTTTGACCGATTTCATAGCCGTTTTGCCTAATCAGTTTCGCAAGTTGTCCGACTAATATTGATTGCTCGCTAGCTTGGACGCTTTCAGCAAATAGTACCTTTGGCTTGTCGAGTTCAATTTTCTTGGTTAGATTGTTAATCGTTTCATCTGCAATCCTTAAAGCGCGTGCCATGATTTTCTCAGGGCTGTTGTAAGCTTTTTCAACTTCTATAAAAAACTTTCTCGCTTGCTTGCCTTTGTCAGTTCGCTGTATCATACATAGTTCTTTTGCCATGTCGATTTTGATATGATGGTCGGTCGATGGTCTGCCGCCTGTACTTTCGCTCAAAAATGAGCTAAAGTCTTCACCTTCGTTAAATCCATACTCTACCATTCTTGGGAACCAATCTTTGTAAGCTGTTTTAACCTCTAAAAACTTGTGCAAGTCTCTGCCGCTTACAATTGGATCTTGTTTGTCGTTGATTTTGATGTTAATTAAATCGTTCATTTGTTCTCCTTGCTGCTCTGCTCATCTTCCCAACCCGCTAGATACGACGGCGATACGCTTAACGCTTTGGCGATTCGCTCGATTTTATCCAACTTCGCTTCATATTTGCCATTTAACCAATCACTTATTGATGACTTTTGTATGCCGGTTAATCTTGACAAGTCTGTTGCTCTTAGATTTCTATCATCTAAAATTTTTTTAAGTCTGTCTTTGAATTCGATTGTCATTGTTCCCCCTTTTTTTGTTTTGACTTGTAGATTATTCGTCTACATTTGGCGCAAAAAAAATCTTTTCTTTTAACTTCAAATCTTTAATGTCTAATATTTCGCAAATCTTTTGTATTTCAAAGGCTTTGAATTGCTTTTCGTTGCTAATTTTCTTGTTTAACCAATGATAAGAAGTTCCCAATTTATCAACTATCAACGACTTTTTGATACCTTTTTCTTTTATCAAATCATTTAACAAATCACTGTTTACCAAATTTATCACCTCAATTCTATGTAGATTATTTGTCTACAAACATTCTAGCACAAGAGTAGAATTAATGTCAACATTTATTTTAATATTTGTTGAATTATTTTCGACTTCATGTTATAATCTGTTTGTAAGGGGGCGATTTTATGGAAATCGGCAAAAGAATAAAAGAACGCAGAGAACTTTTAAAAATATCGCAAGAAGAATTAGCGTTAAAAGTCGGCTATAAATCACGCTCTTCAATTAATAAAATAGAAGTAGACGGAAGAGGGTTGCCACTTGACAAAATAGAATTAATAGCAAAAGCACTTGAAACTACACCCGCCTATTTAATGGGATGGGATGAAGAATCAAATATCTTATTAAATGCAAAAAAAGCACTTGAAGCGCTCCCGAAATCTGCCGCTAAATATGCTGAGCAATATAACGTATCCGAAACAGCCGCTTGGGAGTTTATCGTTCAACGTGAAGACATCAAAGACATTGAGCAAGCTGTTAAAGACGCTAAACTTGCAACTTATATGGAAAATATCGGTTATACTGTTAAGCATTTACAATTTGCAGACACTATAAAAGTATCTAAAGATAACGAAGTTGCCGATATGAGGTTTGCGGAGTTCCGCGCGATGTACGAAGATACAAAAGCGATAATCGACCACCAGTATTCATCAGCGCTCTTTAGAACCAAAAAGATAAAAGAGTTCTTAGCAAAGGAAAAAGAGTCCAAAAAAACTTACACTATCGCAGCGCACAGCGACAAGCCTTTAACCGCGAAAGAACGGGCAGATATAATCGCTTGGGAAAAAGAAATGCGAAAGAATATAGATAAATAGCTTAAAAGGGAAAAAAGAAATGTTAGCGCGATTATATAAAGAGATAGACGACAAAGATATTAAACTGGTATACTGTGATATACCGCACGATTTAAGCGGTCTATACGCGAATAATATTATCTACCTATCCGATAAACTGACTAAATCAGAAGAATTATGCGTGCTTGCTGAAGAAATCGGGCATTACGAAACATCGTCCGGCAACATCTTAGACTATTCTAACTTAGATAGCTGGAAACAAGAAATAAAAGCGCGTAATTGGGCGGTAAATGAACTTGTGACGCTCGATAAGCTGATAGACGCATATAATCAAGGCGTCCGTAATAAATACGAATTAGCGGAATATTTGGGCATTACAATCGATTTTTTGGATTACTCAATCGCTAGATTAAAGCAGCAATATGGAATCACAGCGGTAATCGGCGATTATGTAATATATTTTGAACCAAATCTAATGATATTTAAGGGGGAAATTAGAAAATGAAGGCAAAAAAATTTTTGGCGCTACTATTAACAATGCTTTTGTTATTAACAGCGTGCAGCGGAGAACCAAAAGGAAGTAAAACGTCAAACGACGACAAAGCGGCGGTCGACCAAAAGGAAACTACCGAAGAAAAAGCCGATGAAGAAACAACGGAAGCTGAAAAAGAACAAGAAAATTTGGGTTACACATTTCCAGAAAGAGTCATTTACGATGAAAACAACATAAAAATTACTGTCGAAGAATTCACAGTCACCGATAATATGGATGATTTAAAAATTCCGCTGTTGATAGAAAATAACGCAGATTATACTGTAGGTGTTCAATCTAGGAATGAAAACATAAACAACATTATGATTGACCCCATTTTTTCTGCCGAAGCAGCACCCGGAAAGAAAGCTAGGGACGAGATGAAACTTTACGACATTGAAGATATAGGCGTAAGCTCAATAGAGAGTATAGAATTTAATTTGCATTTCTTTGATTCCGATGATTATAGCAAAGATAGTTTTGATAGCGATGTTGTCGTATTGGACTCTGAAAAAGAAAAGACACAAAAGTATTTAAACGAGGGCGCGCTTTTATATGAAGACGAAAGCATTGTGGTAAACGAAATTGAATTACAATGGGACGACGACGGAGACGCTAGTTTTTTAAATTGTTTCTACAATAAAACTGATGAGCCTTTGACAATCCAAGTTAGAGATTTTTCAGTTAACGGTTTTATGACTGATTGTGTGTTTTCTCTAGATATAGCTGCTAAAAAATACGCTTATGACGACATACGCGTTCGCGCCGATGATTTGGAAGTTAACAAAATAACTGCCGAAAACATTGAAAGTGCCGAATTCAAATTTGCTATAATCAGCGACAATTTTGATACTAAAAAAACAGAATTTATAACTATAAATTATAGTGGTGAATAATCAATAAATTTCTAAACGCAAAATAAAAATAACGCCGCGCCATGTCGCCGACATCGGCGGCATGGTTTGGCAACATCCATAGCAATTAAGTAAAATAAATATTGACAAATTACAAAAAAAATGGTATTTTTAAGGTGCAGATAGAAATATGCTGTATACTCGTGAAACCGAATTAACGTTTAAGCGACATCTAATGTCGCCGGACACGAGGCCGCCATTTGGCGGTTTTTTTATTATTAGGAGTTGTGCTTGAATATATACATATATACAGACGAATCGGGCGTGTTCGACCACATTAATAACGACTATTTTGTGTTTGGCGGCGTTATATACTTGTCTAAAACAAAACGAAACATCGCCACAAGAAAATATCATGCTGTTGAAGCGATTATCCAACGACACTATCAAGGTGAATTAAAAGCAAATGTGTTATCTAATGTTGATAAAGGTAAAATATTTAGATCGTTAAATAACACAATTAAATTCGGTGTCATTATAGACCAAAAAAAGGTTCACGAAAAAATATTTGACAACAAAAAGTCAAAACAACGCTACTTAGATTACGCTTACAAGATTATGATAAAACGATTATTAACACACCTTGACTCAGTAGGTACAATGTCTCTAGAAACGATTGAAAACATTAACATTTATTGTGATGAGCATACAACTGCCACAAATGGTCGTTATGAATTAAGAGAGGGCATTTTGGCAGAATTAAAAGATGGCACATTTAACCATAATTACAGACGCTTTTTTCCGCCAATTTGCAACAACATAAAAAATGTTAGATTAAGCTTTTGCGATTCAAAAACTACAACCTTAATCAGAGCTGCTGATATCGTTGCAAATAGAATTTATAGACACGCTGTGATCAACGACGTAGAAAAGATAAATAACAAAGTTTTTCTTGTCAAAATGCCGTAAATCAAAAAATAAAAACGCCCAATAAAGGGCGTTAATATAGATTATCTATGTAGCGCTAACTACGTGATAACCCGTAGCAAGGTTTATTATATCACAATTCCGCTAGCGCTACAATAGGCGTTATTTTTGTACAAAAAATGACTCGTCTGGGACACTTCTTCGAGAGGTGCGACGAGTCTTCATGGAAAGACTTAAAGCGTCCAAAACGCCTACGTACGATTCGGATAATCATTATAGCGCCTGTGACTACTCAGCCTACGCTTACCCCATTCTGGGACACAGCGGTTATAGTGGTTATCCTAGATATATTATACCACAAGAAAGGAGTGATTGTAATGGCTAAAAAGACAAATTGTACAGTGAATGGCAAGAAAAAGTACAGGCTGCGGGCAAGGCTGCCGGATGGGTCGACTAAAAACTTTTATGGCGACAGTAAAAAAGACGCTGAGAAAAAACGCGACGAGTATCTAAGTGAATCCGATACGAAGCATATTTTTAAAGACTACTATTTGAAATGGCTAGAAGTCATTAAAAAGCCATCTGTGGCAAACTCGACTTTTAATAAGTACGAGGACAAATGGCGTGTCCACATCAGCAAAGCCGAATTTGTGGATAAAAAGATAAGCGACATCAAAAGTTTTGATATACAGTCTTTTTTAAACTCACGACCGAGCGCGAATATCGCAAAGGTCTGCTATATTCAAATTAACGAGTTTTTGAAATACTGCGAAAAAGAACGCATTATCACTTATAACCCCGCTAAAAATGTGACGGTTCAAAAAGATAGTCGACCATCTGAAAAAAAGAAATATTTATCGCGCGACGATGCGGAGATTGTCGTCAATGCGTTTGAGTCCGGCAAACTTGATTTTGTGTATTATTTCGCGCTCTCAACCGGTCTAAGGCTCGGTGAATTACTTGCGCTTACGATTAAGGATGTAGATTTTAACGACAAGGTCGTGTCGGTCAATAAAAGCCTATCATTCGAGCGCATAAATGGCAAGAATACCAATATCATTAAGACGCCTAAAAATCGCTCTAGCGCGCGTTTAATTCCTTTGCCTGATACACTTATCCCTTACCTCAAAAAGCACGTCACAACGCTAAAAGAAAAGCATTTAAGGCTAGGCGTGCAGTTTGATGATAGTTCCTTGCTCTTTTCTAATTTCTTATGCGGGTATCATCGTAAAGACAAATTGACGAAGAAATGGAAAGCCGAGCAAATCAAGCTAGGGGTTGAGCCGGTGAACTTCCACGGGCTTAGACATACATTTTGCACCATGCTTGCCTACAGTGATGTAGATTTAAAAACTGCGTCCGTCTTAATGGGTCATTCTAATATATCGACCACCGCCAAGATTTACACGCACGTCGACGACAAGAGAAAGAGAGAAGCGATAAATAGCGTGTCTTTTAAAAAACCAAGTGGCGATAAAGTGGCGATAAAATAATAAAAACCGCTGAAACGCAGTGATTTCAACGGTTTTAATCTATTGGCGAGAGTGTGTAGGAATCGAACCTACCTAAGACGCTCCTAACGCCTTAAACCGGTTTTGAAGACCGGAGGGAACACCAGAACCCATCCACTCCCATGAGTTTGGATTGCTCAATCCAAACTCATTATAAGTGCTATCGCCCCTTTAGTCAAATGGTTTTAATCAATATTTTTAGATAATTGTCGCACGTCTCCCTGTTTTTTGGTAAAGTGAATGCGATCAAAGTACTCCAATAGGGCGACGGCAAATTTGCGCGAAGTCTGCACGGCGTCGCGAAAATCGGCGAGCTGCATGCCGCCGTCGCGCTCAATGAGCGCTTTAACTTGCCGCTTAGCATCAGAGACGACGTCAGCGTGAAAAATAATGGCGTCGTCGACGCGCACCAGTGTAGATTCGGCAATTAACAGGTCGACCATACTATCTAGCGCGCTATCGCGGCATTCTTTGGCAGTAATTTCGGATACCAGCGGCGGCTTAAAGGCGCCATTTTTAAACGCGGCGACAATTGCCATCTTACACTTTTGTTGTTCTTCAGATAACTCGATTTTAAAACTTTTCATATAGACCGTGCCGCCGGAAACGGCGAGCACTTCATCTTGCATGCGCGCCATAAGCGATTCCGCCAGAGTCGCCTTGTCTTTGCCAAATATGCGGCTGCGAAATTCTTCTATCGGCATGCCGCGGCGCAATGGATGCGCGCCATGATACGCCTTTAAAGCCTGTACAGCACACTTTAAAAATACCTGATAAGCGCTATTGTGCATCACGATATCGCCCTTAATTTGCATGATTTCAGCGCGCGCCAACAAGCTGTCGACCGCCGCCTGAACACTTTCCTGATTTAAGTTTAACAATTTTCCAATGTATTTTTTAGTCGGCATTTCAAAACTGTAGCGCTCGATTGTCTGCGCCACTTTTGCGACGATATCTGCGCCGGCGCGAACGTCTAAATAGGCGATTGTGTTCTGCTCTTTTTTGCGGTGCTTAGTAGGATTAACGTCAAGCACGACGCCGCCGCCAATCGTCTCGAGCGGCGAGTAAAAGCGAATCACGAAGCGGTCGCCCAATTTAAGGGCAACTGATTCTTCGAGGCGAAGCTGCGCATAGCAGGTTTGCCCCGCCTCTAGCGTATCGCCTTCAAGCAAGACGACGCGGCCAAACACTTCAGCTGAACCGGCGTAAAAACGAATCCGCGTGCGCTGTTCAATCGGTCTCGAAATATCTTTTAATAGCTTTAGCTCAACGTCGACCAACATCGTCGTCAGGAGCGAGTCGGCAGCTGCCAAAACGGTGCCGCGCGGCAAGTCGCCCTTGGCGATATTTGCCAGATTTAAAGCTACGCGCTGACCGGCGACTGCCGTTTCAGAACTGTCCTGATGGATTTGAATTTGCTTTATTTTAGTTTCGATGCACTGCGGATACAGCGTCATTTTTTGACCGACCGCAATCGTGCCCTCTAACAGCGTACCGGTGACGACTGTGCCAAAGCCGTCCATTGTAAAGACGCGGTCAATCGGCAAGCGCGCCGAGCGCGATACGTCCTTTTGTTCGGTCTCTGTTGCAGCCGCTGTCAGCATCGCCTTAAGCTGGTCGATGCCGACGTTTTGAAACGCCGAAACCTTGACGATTGGCGCATCTGCCAAAAAAGTGTCGGCGACTTGGGCGCGCACGTCTTCCTCGACCATTTCGAGCCAGTCGGCGTCGACTAAATCGATCTTAGTCAATACGATATAGCCCTTAGAAACACCCAATAGTGATAAAATATTGAGGTGTTCCACCGTCTGCGGCATGACGCCTTCGTCGGCGGCGATAACCAATAAGACGATATCGATACCGGCGACGCCGGCGAGCATGTTTTTAATGAACTTTTCGTGTCCGGGCACGTCGATGATGCCGGCGCGTTCGCCATTGTCCAAATCCATATAGGCGAAGCCTAGCTCAATCGTTATGCCGCGCTTTTGTTCCTCTTTTAAGCGATCGGTCTCGATGCCGGTCAAGGCGCGAATTAACGCCGTTTTACCGTGATCGATATGTCCCGCTGTTCCAATTATAAAATGATTCACAATTATTACCTTTTCCCATTTAGTATTTTTGAAATGCTCTCGACGATATAATCGTAGTCGGACTCTGCAATCGTCCTGACGTCTAGGTAGACGCAATCGTTGACGGCGCGCACTACAATTGGCTTGGCAGTCATGCGCAGCGCCTTTTGCAAGGCGTGAACCGACAACGTCTTCGGACGCAGTGCAATTACGCTTGTAGCTGGTTCAACCGTCGGCATCGAACCGCCGCCGACTTGCGACGTCCCCGCTTCGATGGCAACACTACAGTGCGCTTCAACCGCCTTTAACATCTCGTATAATTTAGTTGCGCGATCGGCGAGCTCAGCTTCTGACATGGTCAACATCCGCAGTATTGGCACGGCTGATTTTGCGCTATCGGAATCTCTATAGATGCGCAAAGTCGCCTCCAGTGCCGCCAACGTCAATTTATCTATTCGAAAGGCGCGCGTCAACGGATGCACTTTCATCTTTTCTATTAAATTCTTGCGCCCAATAATAATGCCCGCCTGCGGTCCACCCAATAGTTTATCGCCGCTAAAGCTGACGACGTCGACACCGCTGGCAACGCTCTGCAAAACCGATATTTCCGATTCAAAGAGGGGTGCGTTAAAGCCCTCGACTAAGCCGGAACCCAAATCGTAAACGACCGGAAATCCGTGCGCCTTGCCCAGTTCTGCCAACTGTTCGAGCGAAACCTCTTCGGTAAAGCCGACAATGCGATAATTGCTGGTGTGCACTTTGAGTAGCATGGCGCAGTTTTCATCGTCAATCGCCGCCGCATAATCCCTTAAATGCGTCTTGTTTGTGGTGCCGACTTCGCGCAGTATGGCGCCGCTCTGCGCCATTATTTCCGGCACGCGGAAAGAACCGCCGATTTCGACCAGTTCACCGCGCGACACGACGACTTCGCCACCCTTTGCCAACGCGCTCAATATCAGCATCATAGCAGCGGCGTTATTGTTGACGACGAGCGCCGCTTCGGCACCGGTTATTTCGCAAATTAAGGATTCGACATGACTGTAGCGCGACCCCCTGCCGCCACTGCTGACATCGTATTCCAGCGTATTGTATTGACAGGCGATTTCGGAAACTGCCTGCCACACCGCCGGCGCCAGCGGCGCCCTGCCCAAATTGGTGTGTAACACCACCCCAGTGGCATTGATAACCGGCTTTAAATTCATTTGCGCATCCAATGCGACGCGCTCTAAAATCGCGCTTAGCAAATTGTCGATATCCAACCTGTCGTCGTTGATTTGACCGCTTAAAATCGCCTGCCTAGTCTGATCTAATACGCTGCGAATCGACTTTATAACGGGCTTGCGACCGAATGATTTAAGCGCCGACGCAATCTTTGAATCGAGTAATAAATCGTCGACTTTAGGCAATTCTCTCAATAATTTTTTATTCATTATTACCTCAAGTGTTCTCATCTGAAATATGTGCTAATTCATTCTACCACAGATAGAAGATATGCTCAAATCATATAGCACTTTTCAGGCACTGGCGTGAATATTCTGGGTATTATTAGGGTAATACTCTATTAGCATCATATTAATAGAATTTAGCAAGAGATTTAAGTAAAAGGAGGAAAGTTATGAAAAAAAGCTTTAGCGTATTACTCGTGGTCATGTTGCTAATCGGCATGGTTGGCACTGCGTTTGCCGATCAAACTTACGTTGTAAAATCGGGCGACGTGCTCTGGAAAATCGCCAAACAACACGGCGTCGGCACAGCTGCACTCGCCAAATACAACGCGATGAAAAATCCCAATTTAATTTTTCCGGGCGATATCATCAAAATTCCTACAGCTGCCAGCGCAGCGACGAGCCAGAGTAAACCGGTCGTACAGCCGACAGTTCCGCCAGCTATGGCAAAAACTGAACACGTCATCATTCTGCACACCAACGACATGCACGGTTTTTTCTTAGAGGGTAAATACGACGGCATGGGACTAGCCAAAATCGCCAACTACCGCGACCGCGTCTTAGCGGGCAATCCGGCGACCTTTTTAGTAGACGGCGGCGATGCCCTACAGGGCAATAATCTGGTAACCGTTTCAGACGGCGAAACCGGCACCAATTTGCTCAACATCGCCGGTTTTGATGCAATGGTCGCCGGCAATCACGAATTCGACTACGGTTCTGCACAGACCATAAAGTTGGCAAAAATGCTGAATTTTCCAATGCTATCCGCCAACGTCAGAAAAGCAGACGGCTCAAACTTTTTAATGTACAATACGCTGATTGAAAAAAATGGCGTCAAAGTGGGCTTTTTTGGATTGACGACGCCGGAGACTACTTATAAGTCTCACCCCGACAACACCGTCGGACTAAAATTTTTACCAATGGCTGAAGTCGCCAGAGAACAAATCGCAGAACTCAAAGGCAAGGGCGCACAAATCGTCGTCTGTTTAGCGCACCTCGGCGACGAGGGCGATTACACGAGCAGTTCGGTGGCAGCCCAGGTCGACGGCATCGATTTAATTGTCGACGGTCACTCGCACACAATTGAAAACACCGTGGTCAATAACACGTTAATCGTGCAAACCGGCGCCAAGACCAAAAACCTCGGTCGCGTCGACTTCACATTACAAGACGGTAAAATCGTCAAAAAAGAAGCCACCCTTTTGACTAAAAAGATGATGGCAGACTTCCCGGAAGACCGCGAAGTCACTGCCGGCATCGATAAAGTAGTCGAGCTCAATAAACCAATCTTAGGTAAAGTCATCGCCAAGTCGCCGATTCAGCTAGACGGCGAAAAAGCACAAGTCAGAACCGGCGAGACCAACCTTGGCAATATTATCGTCGAAGCATTTCTCGACATTTCGAAAGCTGACATCGCCTTTACCAACGGCGGCGGCATCCGCTCATCTTTAGCTGCGGGAGACATTACCGTAGGCGACATCTTAACTGTTCTTCCCTATGGCAACACGGTACGCGTCATAGAGCTGTCTGGCGCCGATGTCAAAGCAGCGCTCGAAAATGGCTTTAGTACCTATCCGGAACCACTTGGCGGATTCCCACACGTCGCCGGTTTAACAGTGTCGTTTGACGCCTCTAAACCAGCTGGTGAACGCGTTGTCGAAGTTAAGGTCGGCGGCAAAGCTTTGGACTTAAATAAGACTTACAGCTTGGTCACGAACGACTTTTTGGTCGCCGGTGGCGATGCCTACGACATGTTTAAAGGCAAAAAAGTGATCGGCGAATTCGGCGCAATGGACGAAGTGCTGATCGACTACATTAACAAAAATGGCTTTGATAAAGCTAAGACCGATGGTCGCATTAAAGAAATCTCTCAATCGTTGAGCTTTTTGATTGAACTGTTAGTCGCATAAAATCATAAAAAGACGTGCCGAATGACTGTTCCGGTACGTCTTTTTTATTGTAAAATCAATTTCAGCTTATTGTAGTTTTACAGTTGCGCCGCCTCTTTAAGGCTCGTCTTTTCGATATACATGTTGTGATCGGCTTCTTCAATGTATTTTTTTATGTCGACATTTTTTTCTTCACCCAAAATAATGCTGACCCCGTGACTGAGGCTGATATCAAAATCGTACTGTTTACTTCGATTGAACTCTTCGATATTTTTCAAAATCCTGTTCCAAAGTATGTCCGCGCCGCGCGCGTCTATTTTCTCTAAACAAATGATAAATTCATCGCCACCGTATCTAAATAGAATATCATTTTGTCGAATCGTATCCTTCATTATTTTAGCGGCAGTTTTTATTAATTCGTCGCCATACTGATGCCCTAAATTGTCATTTACCGACTTGAGACCATTGACGTCGACAAAGATAATGCCGGCGTTGATACCGTTAGAACGCGTCTTATTAATTAATTCTAAACTCTTTTCCAAGCCGGCGCGACGATTAAATATTTCGGTAGCTTGATCGATTTCGGAATAGTACTTTAAACTCGCCTTGTGTTTATCGTAGAGGTGTACTAAAACCGTCAGTAAGATCGAAATGATAAATAGCGCAATAAAACCAGCGATGTTTTTTTCAAGTATTGCCATTATGACATCGACAAAACTGTCCAAAAACAGATTGGGAACTTTATCCTTTTGCATGTGAAAGACAATTGTCAAGGCGCCATCGCCTAGCACAATGTTTTCGCTTGAATACTTTTCGTTCTCGCCATCGCTAAAAGGTACGACTTTTTTGGCAAAGTACATGTCGTTTTCAGTTTCAAAATAGACTTTGCCGTTATCAAATATTTCGTGATATGCCAACGGATGTACATTCTTAAAGTTGACTTCCTGCCTATCACTGTACATAAATGCAAACTCGCTAGCAGCATCCGCGCTATTGGCAAGCCAATACGTGTGGTCATTCAATAAATAAGCACTCGAAATATTACTATTCGCTACGTCGATAAAATCGTCAATCATAATCTTGGCGTAATAATTGGTAATGACAATACCCTTTTCATTGCCAGCTTTGTCAAATACTTTAGCCGCGATTCTAATCATCGGCTTGAGCGGCACTTCAATTTCGCCGTGCTCGACGTTTAAATCCAGTTTAGAGATATAGACTTGACCATTCTCAGTTTCCATCGTATCTTTAAAATAATAGCGATTGGACTTATTCTGCAATTTATCATCTTTTGAAATGACGGCTTCGCCATCTTCTAAATCGACTCTGACGACTTCTTTACCCGTTTCATCGATATATCTAATTTGATCGTAAATGCCCTTATTGTTTATAAATATACTAAAGTTGCGCCTTAATTGTCCTAGTCTATCGGCGGATTCCAATTCTTCTAAATCGTCTTCGAGCGTTTGCTTAATAATCAAAACATCGGAAACTAAACGCCTAAATTCTTTCATTAAGAGCTTGTGTTCCAACCTGACCAAGTCAAACTCCATTTGCTTAACTGCCATAATATTTAACTCTTTTTCAAATTTGATATTTTGGTACTGATAGGCAGTAAATATAAGTGACGTCGCCAAGAATATTAAGAGGAGTAATTTAATTTTTTTTAACTTTACCATATATTTCATTTGCGCGTACTCCCAAACTGTTGAATCGACTAAATTGTCAAACTGACAGAAATATTAGATAAAACAATGCTTAATTGTAACATCACTTTACTATCGGCGAGTTTTGTCAGAAAATTTAGTATTATATTTATCATTTGTGAAAAAAACACCCAAAATGTGGTGGTTTTCGGTAAAATATCTCGAATAATCAAAGCAATCGGAGTATAATATCTGTATAAGGAGAAAAACCATGTACGTTTTAACTGCCAAGCAAATGAAGCTACTCGACCAAAGTGCAATTCGCGACTATCGCGTGCCCGCACTGTTATTGATGGAGCACGCCGCGCAGGCGCTATATCGCAAAGTTACAGAACGCTGTACGTTAAAAGATAGAATACTAATCGTCTGCGGCGCTGGCAATAACGGCGGCGACGGTTTGGCGCTCGCCCGATTATTAAAACTAAACGACTATAACGTTACGGTTATCATGCTTGCGGAAACTGCCAAACTGTCCGAACTGTCGCGCGCTTACTACGACATACTGCAAAATATGGACGTCGCTTTCCAATCGTTCGACGACGCGCTTACTGCCACTGACCATAATTGGAATCTAATCGTCGACGCCATCTTCGGCGTGTCGCTCAATAGACTGGTGCGCGGTAGGTATGCCGAAGCAATCGACTGGATAAATAGCGTAAACTGCCCGGTACTCGCCGTCGACATCCCATCGGGCATCGCAGCGACGAGCGGTAAATGCCTCGGCACAGCTGTAAAAGCGGAATGCACCGTCAGCTTTGCCGCCGCCAAAATTGGACTCTACCTCTACCCCGGCGCCGAATATGCCGGATGTGTTAGCATCGCCGATATTGGCATACCAAAAATTGCCTATCAAAATCTTAAATACAAAATAGCGCAAACGGAAAGGATTATGCAGCTTCTAACAGAAGGTACTAAAGCGCGTCTAGAGCTGCGCTTTGCCAATTCCAATAAGGGCAGCTACGGCAAGGCGCTCGTCGTCGCCGGCAGCGCGAATATGGCAGGCGCCGCACTGATGGCGGGTAAGGCCGCCTACAAGGTGGGCTGCGGCTTGGTTGACGTGATGACCGAGCAAAATAACCTAACTGCCTTAAACAGCTACTTGCCAGAGGCGATTAGTCACAGCTATCGCAGCGCAGACGCGCCGACCGAAATTGCTGCAACGCTCAGCGAAGGGGCGCAAAAGTCGACTGCACTATTAATCGGTCCCGGTCTCTCAACAGGCAGCGCCGCCAAAACCTTGCTGGAAACGGCGCTAATAGTTGCCAAACCACTGGTCATCGATGCCGACGGCTTAAATTTACTGGCAGCGCACGATACATTGTTGGAAAGACTTAAAGCGCGCACGGCGCCAACTATTTTAACGCCCCATATCGGCGAAATGACGCGTCTATTAAAAATTGAAAAAACAGAACTATTAGATAATCTGATTCATTATGCCACGGTTTTTGCACGTGCGCACAATGTCATTTTGGTGTTAAAGAGCGCGCGAACCATCGTCGCAACGCCCGACGGTCAAACTTATCTGAACGTCGCCGGCAACCACGGCATGGCGACGGCGGGCAGCGGCGACGTATTGGCGGGCATGATCGTCGGACTGCTGGCAAATCTCAATAACAATGCAATAGACGCCGTAAATGCAGCCGTCTACGCGCACCCCACAGCGGGCGATCGCGCCGCCCTAAAGGTCGGCAAAAGCGCGCTGATGGCAAGTGATATCATCGATTGCATTCGCATGGAAGGTTAGTAAAATGAAAGTATTGGTCAGCGCCTGTCTGATGGGCGTCAACTGTAAATACAATGGCGGCAACAACTTAAACCGCGCCGTCGTCGACTTTGTAAAAGATAAAGAAGTGATCGAAATCTGCCCGGAAATCATGACCGGTCTGCCCTTGCCGCGACCGCCGGTCGAAATTGTCGACGGCGTCATCACCGATGTAGATGGCAACGACGTCGACGCTCTATACCGCCGCGGCGTCGAATTGGCAATGCAAAAAATAAAAGGTCAACAGATTGCAATGGCAATTTTACAGTCGCGTAGCCCGACCTGCGGCGTGAAGCAAATCTACGACGGCAGTTTTTCCAAAAAACTAATTAGCGGTCAAGGCATCTTCGCCGAAGCGCTCGACGAACTGGGCATCACAGTCGTCGACGCTGAAGATGTTTTACTGCATAAAAATGGAGGCTAAACGCCTCCATTCATTTTATTTACTATTCTGTTCCATCAATTTTAACTTTTTTGGGCTTGCCATTTTCGGCGCAGCCGCCCGCGGAAGGGCAGCCAATACACTTGACGCCCTTTTTCTTCGCCTTGTAAATGTATATTGAGGCCGCCGCTAACACGACTACGATTATCGCAATTATAATTAAATCGTTCATAGCGACTACTTCTGTGCTGCCATTGCCAATTTAGCCGCAGCGTATTCGTCGCCCTTCTTGACGAGGTAGACCACAATGCCGATTAAAATTGCAACGACGATGGCACCTGGAATAAAACCGGCGCCGAGTGAACCAGTCGTAATCAATGTACCCACTTGATAAGTGATGAAAGCAAAGACATATCCCAATCCAAACTGGAATGCAACGCCACCCAGTAACCATTTAGAGCTTTCCATTTCTGAGTTCATCGAACCGATTGCCGCAAAGCAAGGCGGTGTAAATAAGTTAAATACCAAATAGGACAGTGCCGCTACAGACGTCAATCCCATAATTGTGGCGACGTCAGAAGCGCCTTCAACTAATGCCAATTCCTCCGTATCGATAAAGTTTGAAATGCCATAGACGACGGCGAGTGTACCGACGACGTTTTCCTTGGCGATAAAACCGGTAATTGCCGCAGCAGCTAATTGCCATACGCCGAATCCAAGTGGCACTAATAAGAGTGCAAACGGCGAAGAAATACTGGCTAAAATACTCGTATTGGCAGCGTCTTCAGCGACGACTTGGAATTGCCAGTTAAACGCTTGCATGATTTGAACGACGGCATTACAGACCAAGATAATCGTACCGGCTTTGACGATAAAGGCCTTGGCGCGCGAAAACGTCGAAATAACAGCGCGCTTAATACTGGGAAATCTGTAGTCGGGAAGTTCAATAATAAAGAACGTACGCGCCGCCTTTTCACCGGTAATGCGCACGACTAACATGGCGCCAAAGATAATGACGAAGAGCGCCAAGAAATACATCAAGGTACCTACCCAAGAAGCGTCGTTAAAAAAGACGCCGGCAAATAATGCAATAACGGGTAATTTTGCTCCACATGGCATAAATGGCGCGAGCATCGCCGTCGTTCTGCGCTGACGCTCGTTCTTGATTGTACGCGTCGCCATAACGCCCGGAATTGCACAGCCCGTGCTGATGACCATCGGGATAATCGATTTACCAGAAAGACCAACTTTTTTGAGGTATCTATCCATTACGACTGCAACGCGCGCCATATAACCACAGTCTTCCAGTAATGCAAGTAAGAAAAATAGCACCATAATAAGTGGTAAAAAACCGATAACGGCAATGACGCCGCCGATGATACCATCAACTAATAACGCACTTAAGAACGGCGAAACGCCCTCGCCAATACTATCTGCTACCATACCTTGGAAGCTCTCCAACCAACCGACAAATGTGTCCGCCAAAAGCGGTCCAACGTGTGTTTGTGAAATTGAAAAGACCAAATACATGACGACTGCAAATACTAAAATGCCGAGTACTGGATGTGCGACAACTCTGTCGACCGCGTCCTGTGCAGTTTGCTGATTAGAAGATATCTGTCTAGTCTCAACGGCTTCGACAACTGTCTTTACAAATTCATAGCGTCTTTTATCGCTCGCTTCGACAGACTTTCTGTCCGTTTGATCGACATTTGGGTCACTAAACGGTGCCGTTTGCTGTGTACCAGCAACTTCAGCTACAGTTTTCACTAGCGCTTTAAGACCGTTGTCACCGCCCGCAGTCGAAACTGTCTCTACGACTTTACAACCGAGTTTATCAGACAACTTAGCCGTATCGATTTTAATCGTCTTCTTTTCGTTTAAGTCCGACTTATTTAAGGCGACGACAACTGGAATACCCAGCTCCAATAATTGCGTCGTAAAGAAAAGACTTCTGCTCAAATTCGTAGCGTCTACGATATTTATGATGACGTCGGGGGCTTCATTTTTTACAAATTGACTCGTAATGCTCTCTTCAGATGTGTACGGTGACATTGAATACGCACCGGGTAAGTCGACGACAGTCATCTCGCCTTCTACCGACATTAAAGATTTTTTTACCGGCCCCTCTTTCTTTTCAATTGTTACGCCCGGCCAGTTACCGACTTTTTCAATCTTACCCGTAACGGCATTAAACATCGTGGTTTTACCGCTGTTCGGATTACCGGTCATTGCTATTCTCATGTTCATCTCCTTTACAATTCGCAAACGATGATGACCTGAGCTAAATCCCAACCGATACTATATCTGGCATCTTTGATAGAAAGCACGACATTTTCCGACAACATAGAAATAATGGTAATCTCCTCATCCTGGTAACATCCTAGAGTAAATAAAAAATCTACCATTTCCATATCGTCAGTATCAATTTTCACGACGCGATAAGTCGTGTCTGCCCTTCCCTCAATCAAAGAAAATACGTTGTTCTTTTGGTTAGTCTTCGCCTGGTTATTATCGCTATACATCATCGCTCTCCCATTTAACTATACTATAGCCTCACTCAATCATATCTACATTGACTTTAATTGTCAATACAATTGAATTGTTATTTGTAAAAGAGTTTTATTTTCACTTGTTAAGATAATCCATTGCCACGGTCGCCAACAATTTGGCGCCCTTTTCAAAGTAGCTTTCATCGACATCAAATTTGGGGTGATGGTGCGGATAACAGACGCCGTCAATTGGCGCCGGATTTGCCAAAAAGGCATAACAACCCGGCACTGCCTCGATAAAAAACGCCATGTCTTCGCCGCCCATCACCGGCGCCTGCATTTCGTAGACGCCAGCCGCACCAAATAGTTTTGTGGCGGTCGCCAGCGCCAAATCAGTTATCGCCTTGTCATTGATTAGCGGTGGATAGACGTATTCGTATTCGACGTCTATTTGCACGTCGTGCATCTCGGCAAAAGACTGACAGAGTTTTTCAATGCGCGTTTTATAGTAATCGCGCAGTTCCGCCGTCGTCGTGCGCACGGTGCCCTCCAGTTCGACTGTTGAGGGTATTACATTGTGGTTGTAACCGCCGGCGATGCGGCAGATAGACAGCACTGCCGGTTCCGTCGCCCGCTTTTCACGACTGACTAAAGCCTGCAACGCCAACACCAACTGACTGGCGATGACGATTGAATCCTGCCCCATTTCTGGATAGGCGCCATGTGTCCCCTCACCGCTAATTTTAATTAACAAGCGATCTGGCGCCGCCATCATCGACCCCTGTTTAAAGCCAAATGTACCGACCGGTATTTCACTGGACAAGTGACCATTGTGAATGCCAAATACGGCGTCGACTTTTGGGTTTTCTAAAGCGCCCTCATCAATCATCGGCTTGGCGCCGCCGGGGTATTCTTCACCCGGTTGAAAGAGCAGTTTAACCGTGCCGCTAAACTGGGCGCGCTGATTGACTAAATATTTTGCCGCCCCCAACAGCATGGCAGTATGAGCGTCGTGACCGCAGGCGTGCATTGTCTCGCCGGCTGCGCTAAAGTCCAAACCGGTTTGTTCTTTGACCGGCAGAGCGTCCATATCGGCGCGCAGCGCAAAGCACTTGCCTGTTGCCTGCCCTTCAATCGTCGCCACAATGGCGTTACCACCGACCAATTTACGGTAGGGAATCCCCAGAGTATCGAGTACACTGCCGACGTAGGCGACAGTTTTGGGCAAGTCGTTACCCAGTTCCGGAATTTGGTGTAACGCCCTGCGCCATTTTATCATATCCCTTTGAATATCTTTAAAATTCATATAGCCTCCGATGCAGATTGATTGTTATGATATATTATAACATAGTTATTTAGAATAAATGCAACAGACTTGCAGGCAATGCTTTTTTAATCGAAAAAATGTGTTATAATAGTGAGTGTATATAATAATCAGGAGGTAATCATGGCAAATCAACTCACCACTTTAGAAGAAAAGGACTTTGCTTTTGATGCGGCAAAGACGACTCAGGAAATCGAATTAAAACTTAAGGATTCACCGGAAGTATTGGCACTTGCCAAGACGCTCGACGTCAACGACAGCCGATCAATTTTAAAATTTGGCGAAGATTCAGCTGAGGAGATGTCCTCGCTCGCCGACGATATTTTAAATACGATGAGAAATACTAACGTCGAAGATTCGGGTAGAATGCTTGTACAACTCAATAAAATCATGGAAAAATTTGACGTCGAAGACTTCAAAGAGGAAAAAGAGCAGAACTTCTTGCAAAAACTGTTTGGCGGCGCCAAAGATTCGATCGATCACTTGCTTAAAAAATATGAGACAATGGGCGGCGAAGTCGACAAGGTCTACGTTGAATTGAAGTCCTACGAAAAAGAAATCGTCGATACCAACCAGAATTTACAGACGATGTTCAACAGCAATATTACCTACTACGAAACATTACAAAAGTACATTTACGCGGGCAATTCAATTCTGGAAAGACTGCGCAACAACGAACTGGTCGAATTGCGCGAAAAAGCTGCTAACAGCGATGACCAAATCGATCAACTCAACCTCAGCAATATGGAGCAGGCATTGGAAATGGTCGAACAGCGCGTTTACGACTTGGAACTCGCTAAAAACGTCGCTTTACAAACGCTGCCGCAAATCAAGATGATTCAAAAGGGCAACTACAGTTTGATGCGCAAAATCAATTCTGCCTTTATTGTCACGTTGCCAATTTTTAAACAGAGTTTAACGCAGGCGATTGCCCTCAAACGTCAGAGCATTCAGTCTAAGGCGATGGCTGCACTCGATGAAAAGACCAATGAGCTATTGTTAAAAAATGCCGAAAATACTGCTACTCAGGCTAAGTTAACTGCCCAATTGGCGAGCAAAAGCTCAATTGATGTAGAGACGCTTGAAAAGACTTGGCAGACTATACTAGACGGCATCGAAGAAACCAAGCGCATTCAGGGCGAAGCAAAAGACAGCCGTAATGACGGCATTGAGCGCCTTGAAAAAATCAATCAAGAATTTAGAGAAAAGGCAAAGACGTCGTAGTTTTAGACATAGTGCTCAAAAGGCCACCGACAAACCGGTGGCTTTTTAGTTAAGTTTTCTCTAAAGTTAAAATGACACACAAATATGTCATCCCGAGCGCAGTCGAGGGATCTCGCTTTTAAAACCCAAGATTTCTCGACAATGCTCGAAATACTATAGTTCCAGCGCGACGTCGCTTAGCACCTTCAACAAATCGTCTTCATTAATCGGCTCGCGACTAAACAGCGCGCTAATCGTCACAAAATCTGCGCCGAAATCGCGCGCGCTCCAATCGATTGCATAGTCAAAAAATACGTCGAGTACCGCAGACACTAAAAAGCCGAGCGCCTCTAATGAATAGCGCAATTTTTCCGGATATAGACAATTTTCGCCTCGCACTTTAGCGCAGCTTTTGCAATAACTGCAACTGCCCGGCGGAATGCTAACTGCGCCCGCGGCGCGCCGCTCAAATTTAAGCAGCTTATCGTTTAATTTGTGCTTAATTTGTTCGAATGAATACATCGAAATGCGCATAAACAAATCGTCGTCATTGTCTTTGCTATACTGCTCATAGGTATCAGAACGATAGTCGCCGGCTGCCAATACGGCGCGATAATCGGCGAGTTCAGCAGTTGGTATAATCGTCAGTATCAATGTTGCATAGGCGTAGTCCGCCAACCACGTCGCGGTCTCAAAATCGAATTGCGGACAACTGTAGTTCTTGCCATAGTTTTTACAGGCTTGGCAAAAGGTCAAGACTTCTTTGGGACGGTGACAAAACAACAACGCCGACATCGGTACAGTCTTTAGCCTTATTTGCGGTCTGAGTTGCATAATTTAACCCAGTCTGTCGCCGTTTTTAACTTGCCTATCGGGTCTAATCAGCGCTACGCCGCCCTCAGAATAAGTTCCCAAGACCAACACTTCGGACATAAAGTGACCTATTTGACGCGGCGGAAAATTGACCACAGCCAACACCTGTTTGCCGACTAGGTCGTCGCAACTATACTGTTCGGTAATTTGTGCACTAGATTTTTTTTGTCCGATTTCAGCGCCAAAGTCGACGACCAATTGATAAGCCGGTTTGCGCGCGCCTTCAAATGGCTTGGCGCTCAGCACCGTGCCGACGCGAATATCAATTTTCATAAAATCATCAAAAGTTGCCATGTTTTCTCCCATGTTAATTGCACGACCCACTACACGACGCGCACCCGCTATTCGGTTGAAAGTCGACCGGCAATACGATAAAGCCGTCTTCTTCAAACTCGACTCTAAAGTCGCCGAATTGCTCGTAAACCCCCTTGTTGACGACAAACTGTAAGCCGTCTTCGCTGTAGGTCAAATCATCGTCATTGGCGGGATCGATTACCAAACCAAATTTAGGACCGGCGCAAGCGTAACCGGCGACAAAAATGCGTATCGACTTGGGACGATTCTCCTTCTTTTCAATGACGCCCAACAACTGGGCAACACTCTCTTTATTTGTTACAATTTTCATGTTCTACTCCTTTGATTCACTTCCACTGTCACTTTTTCGTATGGCGTAAATCAGACCAATACAGACAATTGACAAAATGGCAACTTCGCCCCAATTGACGCGACTTCCCACTTTTATGTCTTCAGCTGTTACAATCGTTTCAGAAACTACGGATTGTTCTGGCGATATAATGAAGTGATATGAGCGCAGGCTAATATAGATGAATAGCGCCAATACCAATGCGATACCGATCCATGCCAACAAGCGCTTTATTATAGTATTATCCACGTGTTTCCCTCTCAAAGTCACTTATCCCAAAGTATTCACACTACCACATAAAAATCGCGTTAACTTTTGGAATATCTGTTTTATAGCGATTTTCACGCACTTGCGTGAATAATCCGAGCTTATTTTAATACTAATAATATATCATACTATTTTGTCATTAGCAATTAAGCTGTAAATAAAACCGACAACAAGTTTTAGCGCGTTGGAAAAAGCGACAAAAAATAACAATTCGCGTACAAAATTACCTTAAGGTACGCGAATTGTCAAAGTTCATCTCAATCTTCAATTAATCAATAATGTTTTCTAATAATTCTGCCATTACAGCTCTCGTCACGGGCTCTTGCGGATTAAGTCTACCATAATCGTCTAAGCGCAACATGTCGTTGCCCAGCGCCCAAGATATTGCCTGTTTAGCATACGGTGAAATTTTTTCGTGGTCGACATAGTTCGATAGATTAGCTAAGTCTCCACTCGCCTTGCCATTTTTCTTCTGATAGCGATATAGAATTGCTATAATTTGCTCTTTGGTCAATACGTCATCTGGTCCAAATATCGCTTCGCTATAACCCTTGATGATATCCATTTGTTTCGCCCAAGCAACTGCTTTTGCATACCATTGGTCGGCTGTTACATCGCTGAACGTGTTGACTGCATCGCTAGTCGGTTCACCAGAAAGGCGATACATAAGCGTTGCTAAAACTGCTCTATTGACCGTTTGATATGGCTCAAACTGTTTATCCCTCGTGCCTTTAAACAACCCTTGTTCTGACAGTTTTTCAACTGCACGATAGTAAGGTCTTTGTGGACTGACATCGCTGTAACGCCACTTTGAGGGTACCGGTGTCAATTCAACTGGAGTGGTTTTAGACTTTTCTTCTACTGATTTTACTTGTTTAGGAAGTTCCGTAGAGGGCGTCTGCTCATTATTTTGCGTAGTGTTTTCAGATTGCTCTTCATCTTCCGGCATGGACTCATACATATCTCTATCGAAGATTAAGTAAGCATCAGCTCGTCTGCCCATGGCGTTAATGTACATATTGATAAATACACCACCACTGCCGGGATCAACAGGTATTCTAACATCTTCAACCTGTCTATCGCCGTTTTCATCAGTGCGATAACTCAACACTTCGGCATTGTTCAATGTCGACCCAAGACCGTTTTCGTAGTACTTAATATCTTCGGCATTGCCCAATAAACCCATAAAGTGAATAGATTGATACGTCACAGTCAAATACCACTTGCCGTCGACGATCTCAACTTTGCCGACGTGTTTAATCGCCGGTGCCGCCATGGAATCTTCCGTTATATCGTATGCCTTTTTAATCGTCGTATAGACCATAAACGTTTGATCTTCAGCAGTACCATCCGGATTTAACGCTAAATTCTGTTTAGTAAAGATTACGATAATTTTATGATCAGCGTTAATATTTTTAAATGTGTAACTGTCTAAGGAGCCAATTCGCACGCCATCAACCGTAACATTTGCCACCCTGTAACCGTCGTCCGCAGTAATCTTATAAACCTGGTCTGACCCCGCCGTAACGGTTGTAATGCCCGCCGGCTCAATCGAACCATGCGCACCAATGACAGTTTTTATCGCATAAGTCGCTCCATCTGCTGCATTCTTTTCAAATTCAGCGCTTATCTCATGATTTGCCATTACGTCTTCAAAAGTATAGCTGTCGATTACACCTTGACTTTCGCCATCGACTAACACGTCTTTTATGTGGTAACCGCTATCTGGCGTAATTGTATAAGTTAGAGACTCGCCTTCGTTTACAGCACTATCGCCCAGTGGATCAATCTTACCGTTTGGACCGGCGCTACTCGTCAGCGTATAAGTCGTCGCATCGGCTGCATTTTCTTCAAATTCGGCGCTTATCTCATGATTTGCCATTACGTTTTCAAATGTATAGCTATCAATTGCACCTTGACTTGCGCCGTCGACTAACAGATCTTTAATGTGATATCCGTCATCTGCAGTTATGGTAAACGCTTGACTTTCACCCTCGGCGATCTGCACCGCTCCGCTCGGCGTTATTGTACCGTGTTCAGCGGCACTTGCCGTCAACGTATAAGTCGTCACATCGGCTGCATTTTCTTCAAATTCGGCGCTTATCTCATGATTTGCCATTACGTTTTCAAATGTATAGCTACTCACCGCACCCTTACTTTCACCATCGACTAACACGTCTTTGATATGATAGCCAACAGCGGGCGTTATCGTAAAGCTTTTAGCACTACCTTCTTCGACTTCGATCGCGCCATTCGGAGTAATTGATCCGTTGGCAGCGGCACTGGCGGTCAATGTGTATACCTCTTTGACGACGATATCTTTTTCAAACTCCGCTCTAATCACGTGATTATCGACGATGTCTTCAAATGCATAACTGGTAATCGCACCCTGACTTTCGCCGTCGATCAATACGTCTTTGACGTGATAGCCGCTATTCGGCGTTATCGTAAAGCTTTTAGCACTGCCCGCTTCGACTTCAATAACGCCATCCGGACTAATCGATCCGTTGGCAGCGGCACTTGCCGTCAATGTGTACGTCGTTACATCAGCTGCATTTTCTTCAAATTCGGCGCTGATCTCGTGATTGGCAGATACATTTTCAAATGTATAGCTGCTCACTGCACCTTGGCTTGCGCCGTCGACCAAAACGTCTTTAATATGATAGCCGCTATCTGGCGAAATTGTGTAGGTTTGATTCTCGCCCTCTGTAACGACGGTTTCACCGGCAGGAGCAATCGCGCCATTTTGTCCAGCGCTGGCAGTCAGCGTGTAGGTCGCCGGGATAACTTCAAATGACGCCATAATTGTGTGATTTGATGAGACGGCATTAAAAGTGTAACGCTTTTCATTTTGCGACTGTCCGGCGACGAGTAAATCTTTAACGCTTTGACTGTCTACCGTGACATCTTTAATGCGATAGCCCACTTCAGCTGTAATGGTGTAAAGCTGGCTTTCGCCCTCAGTTACATCTGTGTCGCCCTCCGGTGCAATCGTGCCGTGTTCGCCGGCGCTTGCCGTCAGCGTATAGTGTCGCGTCGTATCGTTCTGATCAAAGCGCGCCTCTATGCTGTGGTCGCCCTTGACGTCTTCAAACAGATAATTCGTCTGTGGTCCAACGCTTGTACCATCGACCAATACATCGGCAACGTGATAACCTTCGTCCGCCGCTATCGCATAAGCTTGGCTGGCGCCCTGTTTTACTTCCGTTTCGCCAATCGGACTAATTGTACCGTGTTCGCCAGCGCTTGCCGTTATAGTATAAAAAACATCTTGTTCAAAAAAAGCTTCTAAAGTATGATGATCCTGTACATTCGTAAATGTATACTCTTCGATTGCACCTTGGCTAACGCCGTCGACCAGCACATCTTTAACGTGGCAATTAGAGTTGGGTAAAAATGTAAAGGTTGCGTCTTTGCCCGCTTCTACAGACGGACTTAAACCCGGTTCAATGATGCCATAATCAGTGTATATCGTCGTTATGACATATTCGACGATATCTTCTTCAAAGGTAACCGCAATTGTATGCGCTGCAGTTACATTATCAAATGTGTAACTATTTTGGACACCGATACTCTGACCATCAATCAAAATATCTTTGACGTGATAACCGGCATCGGGCGTTATCGTATAGGTTTGACTGGCGCCTTCGTTTACAGTAACGTCGCCACTAGGTGAAATTGAGCCGTGCGCACCGGCGCTAGCCGTCAGCGTATAAGTAACGACATCTTGCTCAAATTCTGCTCTAATCGTTTGATTTTCTAATACATCAGAAAAAGTGTAGCTGCTAATGGCTCCCTTGCTTTCATCGCCAACGATTACATCCTTAATGTGATAACCTTCATCAGCTACTATGGTAAAGGTTTGGCTGCCGCCTTCGTCAACCGCAACGTCACCGTTTGGCGAAATCGAACCGTGCTCGCCAGCGCTTGCGATTATTATGTAAGATGCATTGTAGATCATAAATGTCGCACTAATTTCATGCGTCGCATCTACCGCTTCGAACTCATAGCTAGTCACCGGACCTTGACTGACGCCATCGACTACGACATCCTGAATGCTATAACCGCCATTTGGCGTAATTGTGTAAGTTTGATTTTTACCCGCTTCTACATTTGTGACACCTGCCGGTTCGATAGTGCCGTTATCGCCGGCAGTTGCCGTAATCGCGTAAGTTGTAGGTGGTGTAGGGACATTCGTAACCTCCAAAAACATATCGGGATAAGAATTCATCGCATCGACGAAGACGTTGAGATATCTACCATTGGAACCGACCACTAATGGTATTTTGACGTCCTTGGGCTGCGTATTACCAGCCGGATCCGTTCGATAGTTTAATACTTGGGCTTCGTGTAAAGTAGACCCCAAGCCGTTTTCATAGTACTTAATCTCGGAGGCATTTCCCATTATCTCTCCCAAATACAACGTCTTTAAGGTAATCGTAACATACCACTGTCCACCGACAACTTCTAGAACGCCGCTATCCTCCATTGCGCCATCTGCCATAGAATATTGGTTTAAATCATACGCCTGTTTCATATGTGTCGTTATGCTATAAGTGCCATCGGGTAGCGAACCGTCGGCGTAAACCGCTCCCGGCGTATAAGCCGAACTGAAAATCAGCAGTACAGCTAACGCAAAACTCAAATAATTTCTAACAAGTTTTTTCAAATCTTCCCTCCTAACAGCTCTATACGCTTGTAATCAATCGTATACACTAAATTGATAGTCGTTATCAATTAACTTTATAATCTCACTAATGCGCTAAAATAGCAAGTGAAATCAGAAAAAAAGTATTAATTCATCTTTACAAATATATTTTCACTCTCGGAAAATGCCATTGACCAGAATAATTAGTAAAATGCGCGTTCGAAAAACTATTTTTGAGATTTTAAGCGTTTTAAAATAAAGAACAATTGACGTCTTCGATTATTTTGTCTATAATAGAACGGTATTAGATATGCGCTCGTAGCTCAGCTGGATAGAGCAATCGCCTCCTAAGCGATAGGTCGGACGTTCGAATCGTCTCGGGCGCGCCAAGAAAAAAGCCCAGATTTTTTATCTGGGTTTTTGCAATTAAATTTGCCGCCTTCGTCGGAAAATGAAATATTGCTACGCAATGTGAAATGCCGCGCTATGCGCGGCGTGAAATATGTCTTCGACAAATGAAAAAACGTAATGACCAGTAGAAAGTTGAAAGCAAAAACGTTAAAACTTTAAAGTCAAAAGCGAGATTTCTCCACTCCCTTTCGGTCGGTCGAGATGACAATCAAGCAGAATATTAAAAACCAAAATCTCTCCACTTCGCGCCACGCGCATCTGCCGAGATGACAATCGCTTATTTTTTATCTACATGCTTAACCTTGCCAAAGTCAACGCTTCTAACCAGTTGATTAATGTCATCTATTTCGTTTTTCACAAGCCATGCCGTCAAGTCGTTTAAGACTTCTTCGGTCACTTTCGGATTATTAAAGTTGGCTGTTCCAATTGAGATCGCAGTGGCGCCGGCAATGATGAATTCGAGTGCATCGCGATAATTGCTTATGCCACCCATCCCCAGTATCGGTATATTGACCACACTTGCCACTTCATAGACCATTTTTACTGCCACCGGCTTTACTGCCGGACCGCTCAGACCGCCAATGCCACGTGCCAATATCGGCTTTTTTGAATCGATGTCGATGACCATGCCGGTTAGCGTATTGATTAGCGACAGGCAATCGGCACCGGCTTCGGCAGCTGCCACAGCAATTGCCTTGATATCGGTGACGTTGGGCGACAGCTTTACGATTAGATGATGATTAGTAGCGGCGCGCACCCGCTTGACGATTTGATGTACTAAATCCGGATTGGTACCAAATGCCAAACCACCCGCCTTGACGTTGGGACAGGAGATATTGAGCTCTAGTGAATCGACCCCATCTACCGATGCGCGCTCAGCTATCTCACAGTATTCATCGATATTAGTCGCGTTGATATTGGCGATTACTTTACAATCGAATTGCTTTAACCACGGCAAATCGACTCTTAAAAAATAATCTAAGCCGGGATTTTGCAAGCCGACTGAATTGAGCATACCATAGGGCGTCTCAGCGACGCGCGGTGCCGGATTGCCCATTTTGGGCGCAAGTGTCAATCCCTTGACCGAAATTGCACCAATTTTATTTAAGTCGACGTACTCGCCGTATTCGCGCCCAAAGCCAAAGGTACCCGATGCGACGGTAATGGGATTATTTAATTTTAAGCCGTTTAAATCGACCGCTAGATTTAGCTTATTCATCGAATACTACCTCGCTTCCCCAAAACACCGGTCCGTCGCTACAGACGCGCTTATACCAAAAGCCCGCGGCGGACTTTTCATCTTTTACTTTACAGGCGCATACCATACAGGCGCCGACGCCACACGCCATTCGCTCTTCCATTAAGAGTTGAACTTTTGTATTGCTGCGTTCACATAGTTTGGCAACCTTCTCTATCACGATGGGTGGTCCACAAACGTATACGATGTCATATATTTCCGTTTGTAGGGCGCATTGGGTTAAATCGACGACGTAGCCGCGATAGTCCCCCTTGCCGCTTTCTGACGCGACGATGACATCATCTGTCAGCGCCGTAAAGCGCTCTACCATGTAGGGAACATCTTTAAAGCCGAGCTGAACGGTAATGTGCGCATTGCTCTGAGCGGCGAGCGCCTCCGCTAATACCGCCTGCGGCGGCACGCCAATGCCGGCACCAATCAACAAAATGCGCCGATTGGCGGCATCGATATGATAGCTGTTGCCGAGCGGTCCAAGTACGTCAAGCTGATCTCCCGCCTTTAATCTCTGAAAGCCCTTAGTGCCCTCACCTTTGGCAATAATAGTAAATGACAGCGTTTGCTCGGTAATCTCACTAATGCTTATCGGGCGCCTTAAATAGGGCAGTTGATTCGCCTTCAGCTGAAAAAATTGACCGGGACGCACTTCGCCCATCGCCTGTGGGCGCTTTATTGTAATTGTAAAGACGCTTTCGCCAAGCGCCTTTAGCTCTAAAATTTGACATAAAAAACTCTGTTTCATCGCCTACTCTCCGTTACTTTTATTTGCCATACCACTTCGCTTCTTTTTTAAGTTGTTCGTTGATATCATTTTGCATGGCAATAACCGCCTGTCTGGCGGCGACTTGGTAGTCATCGTCGTATTGCTCTCTTTGATAGGCAAAGATGATGCCGCGCGACGAATTGACGATTGCACCCAAGCCATTTTCATCAAAACAACCCATTATATCTGCCGCCGTCGCACCCTGTGCGCCGTAACCGGGTACTAAAAAGTAAGATGTCTTTAGCGTTTTGCGCAGTTCAACTGATTGTTCCGGATAAGTCGCGCCGACCACCGATCCGATTGCCGAATAGCCGTATTCGCCGACGCGCTGTGCGCTTAGCCGCTCGACAATTTGCGCCACGCGCTGGTAGATCGTTTCACCGTCGACGCGCAGGTCTTGTAACTCACCTGAGCTCTTATTGGAAGTCTTGACGAGTACAAATACACCCTTGTCATAGCGATCCCCATTTTCGACAAATGCATTGAGGCAATCACTGCCCAAATAGGGATTTACCGTTAAAAAATCTGAATAAAAAGGCGTGTAACGCTCGCCAAATACTTCCGGCTGAGCGAGAAAGCTATCTGCGTACGCCGCTGACGTAGAGCCAATATCGCCGCGCTTGGCGTCGGCGATGACGATTAATCCCTTCTGATTGGCGTAATCGCACAGTCTTTTGTACGCCGCCATACCGGCGACGCCCAGTTTTTCGTAAAAGGCAATTTGCGGCTTGACCGCCGGCACTAAATCGCATACGGCATCGACGATACCCTTGCCGAATAAATAATAGGCTTCGGCGGCAATTTCAACCGGCTCAACTCGCGTCTTTTTAGCGGCTTCGATAATCTCCCCCGGAATTTGCTCCAAGCGCGGATCGAGTCCGACGACGATGGGCGCTTCTAATTCTATTATTTTTTTAATTAATCGATCGATTATCATTTAATTCTCCTCGTAAACCACCGCGCCGTCGTAAAAAGTCATCTTGACATCGCCGCTTACGGTCATGCCCTCGTAGGGAATGTTTTTACCGCGCGACACCATGTCAGCAGCTCTGATAACGCGTTCTACATTGGGATTAAATATTACCAAATTGGCACTTTCGCCAACTTTTATTTGCGGAACTTTGAGGTTTAGCAATTGACGCGGCTGTATCGCCATGAGTTCGACCAATCTATCGATTGTCAGCTTGCCACTTTTTACAAAGTGCGTATAGCTGAGGCTCAACGACAGTTCGACGCCAGAAATGCCGAAGGGCGCCTTGTAAATGTCGCCCGCTTTTTCCTCTAAGGTGTGCGGCGCGTGATCGGTGACAATGCAGCTAATCGTGCCGTCGAGTAGCCCCGCTTCGACCGCTGCGCGGTGCTCTTCGGAGCGAATCGGCGGGTTGACTTTGGCGAGATTGCCAGCTGTATACAGTATTTCATCGGTCAAGCAGAAGTGGTGCGGACACGCCTCTGCCGTTATCGGCAAACCGCGCTTTTGTGCGTCGCGCACCGCTGCTATCGACTGCTTGGTCGAAATGTGTGCAATGTGTAGTTTGGCGCCAGTCTGTTCTGCCAGCGCAATGTCGCGTTTGACGATATTGCACTCGACTTCCGGCGGTATGCCCTTAATGCCCAAGTCTGCACTGACCTTACCGGCGTGCACGGCGCCGCCATCGACGATGTCATGGTCTTCGGAATGCGAGATTAAAACGAGGTCGTGTGGCTCGATAATTTGATAAGCCTGAATCATAAAATCTTCCGACATCGTCGTGCGCCCGTCGTCGGTAATGGCAATGATGCCAGCGTCTATCATCTCGGCAATATCAGAGAGTTCTTCGCCCCTCAGCCCTTTTGTAATACTGCCGGTCAATTCCACTTGTACCTTTGCCTTTTCGGCAATGCGACGCTGTACGTCTTCGACAATTGCTCTACTTTCGACCGTCGGCGTCGTGTTGGGCATGGCGAGCACGCCTGTGACGCCACCGCGCGCCGCTGCGGCAGTACCGCTGGCAATGTCCTCTTTGTGCTCCTGACCGGGCTCTCTGAGGTGAACGTGCATATCGAAGAGACCGGGCAAAACGTAATTGCCCGCCGCCTCAATAATGCGTTCGTCCGCCGCGGCGCTGAGCATTGGCGCCACTTCTACAATCGAGCCCTCGACGATGCGGATATCGCACTTTTGATGTAAGGCTTGCGAAGGATCGACGACCGTTGCATTTTTAATTAACATAAGACCTCCGATTATTCGAACTTAGTAATTTCGTCACAGAAACTGCAGACGTATTCCAACTTTTCGCGGTCGTAAAGCGTAAATTCGGGCTCTACGTAATTGTCAAAGTGCGAAATACAACGCGGATTCTTACAGTTAATATACCCTTTTAATTTTTCTGGAATCGTCACTTTTTTCTTTTCTTTTAGTTTGCCGTCGACAATGACGTTTACCGTCACGTTTTCGTCAATTAAACCCAAGACGTTTAAGTTGATATCAAATCTATCTTCGATTTTTATAATGTCTTTTTTGCCGAGTATCTTACTCTCGACGTTCATCACCAATACGACCGGAACATTTACTTCGCGACTGATTAATTTATTAAATATTTTAAGACCGTTACCCGCCTTGATATGATCGAGTACAATGCCGTTTTGAATGCCTTTTACCTCTAACATTACGCCACCTCCAATAGAGTCATAATCAATGCCATTCTCACGTATACGCCCATTTTGGACTGTTCAAAATAAACTGCGCGACTATCTTCGTCGACTTCATAGGCAATTTCGTTGACGCGCGGCAGTGGGTGCATGACGATCATGTCGTCTTTTGCCTTAGCCAAGCTCTGTCTCGTCAAAATATAGGAATTCTTTAATTTGAGATAATCTTCCTCATTAAAAAAGCGCTCTTTTTGAATGCGCGTACAGTATAAAATGTCGATCTCTTCGACGACTTCTTCTAGGTGTCTAACTTCTTCAATTACCAAATCGGGATACTTTTTAAGCAATTGACGTCTTAACGACGAAGGTAGACGCAACTCCTCAGGAGAAATCAATATGAATTTTTTAGTGTTAAAACGCGATAATGTTTTAATCAAGGAGTGAACCGTTCTGCCGTATTTGAGGTCGCCTTGGAAGGCTACGACGTGATTTTCGAGTTGACCTTTAAAGCGTTTAATCGTTATTAAATCCGTCAGCGTCTGCGTCGGGTGTTGGTGTCCGCCGTCGCCACCGTTAATAATCGGAATGCCGGCGTGCTTAGACGCAAGTAACGGCGCGCCCTCTTTGGGGTGTCGCATGACGGCGATGTCGGCGTAATAAGAAATGACGCGAATGGTATCGGTTAGCGACTCGCCTTTTTTATCTGATGTCGAGTCGGGATCGGCAAAGCCGATTAAACCGCCGCCCAAGCGTAGCATAGCGGAGTCAAAGCTAAATTTCGTGCGCGTGCTGGGCTCGTAAAAAAGTGATGCTAAAATCTTGCCGCGGCACTTTTCGGCATACGCCTTGGGATTTTCGTAAATCTTTAAACCCAAGTTGACGAGTTCCTCAATTTGCTGATTAGTTAAATCACCCGGTTCAATTAAGTGTCGAATCTGTTCCATTGTTCCCTCCTCTTCATTAAAAAAAGCTTTCTGTGCACAGGCAAAGAAAGCTTATCGTCTAAGCGTGCACCTTCCATGTCTCTCGGACACAATTAAAGGTAGTTATGTAAGCCAGAGTATCCGCGCACTAGCACAAATCGTCTGAGCTCTTTTCCAACTAAGTTTAACACATAATCAAATCGATGACAAGACAAATGTGAAAAATAAAAATCTAAACTGAGATTTGTCGAGTACGCGCTACGCGCCTGCTAATTATGTTTACTTCGTAAACACCGTTCACAAGTTCGCGTCCGGATAATTCCGGTAACATCGAAATGACAAAACAGTTGACAAGCGAGATAAAACGAGCAGAGAAATCTGGACGACTTCTCTGCTCGTATATTTTTGCTTACCTCACTAATAAATTATACAATATCTGCGCCACTTGCGCGCGATTAAGTTTGCTAAGTGGTGCAAAACTGCCATTCGCCATCCCTTTGATAACACCCATCTCAGTCAATGACCGAACAGCCACTTTTGCCCAATTGGCAATTGCCGCTTCATCGTTAAAGTGCAACGCGCTCGCCTTATTTAGTTCAAGTTTTTCCAACTCGATATAGCGCAACAATATCGTTGCCATTTCCTGTCGCGTCAACGTGCGATTCGGCTCAAATTTGCCGTCGCCAACACCTTTTACTAAACCTACGCGCTGTGCCCAGTTGATGTAACCCGCATAAAAATTATTTGCCGGCACATCATTAAATTGACTGCCTCGATACTGATTTCTGTCCACTTGCACAACGCGCGCTAGCACTGTGATAAATTGAGCGCGACTAATTGGTCGATTCGGTTCAAAGTTACCCTGATCGGTGCCTTTAAAGTACCCTTTACTCAACACGTACTCGACAGCTTCCCTTGCCCAGTGCCCCTTAGCAACGTCTTTAACAGAAGGCAGTAGCATAGTCATCGTCTGGCGCGATGGCAATGCTGTATTTGCAGCATTTTGCTCTGTGTTTAACGGTGCCGTTTCCGCACTGTCATCGTCACTATCAGCATCGTCATCATCTTCGATGCGCATGTCGTCATCGTCTGATAATTCGACGGCTTCAGACCAATCGAATATCAAATAGGCATCTTGCTCGCCATCGCCCGGATTGCCACCTGCAATTTCATCCATCACATCGACCCATACCGCAACTTTTATGCGATCCATGCGCGTTTTCATGTCAAATGACCAGTCGCCAGCGCCGTCATCCGACGCTTCTTTTTTCTCGTCGTAATCGTAATAGAAGAGTTTAGTCAATCTACCACCTAATGTCTGTCCACTAAAATCGCGTTTAATCGGTTTAAAGTTCACTTTATAGGTATATGTACCTTCCTCTTCTACAACTAGCGCCGTCTTGGTCAAAGCAGCATTTGCCATTGAATCGCCCGAGCCATAAGCGCGCTCCATGTGAACTGGTACGCGATAATAAGTGATCTCAATTTCCGGAGATTCATTATTGCTGGTGTCTGAATCTGAACCGTCGCCATCCGGCTCGTCTGTGCCCGGTTTGTCGGTGCCATGTTCGTCTGTGCCCGGCTGATCGGCGCCAGGCTCGTCGGTACCAGGCTCGTCGGTACCGGGTTCGTCTGTGCCAGGCTCGTCTGTGCCAGGCTCGTCTGTGCCAGGTTTGTCTGTGCCAGGTTCGTCTGTGCCGGGTTCGTCTGTTCCAGGCTCGTCTGTGCCGGGTTCGTCTGTGCCAGGCTGATCGCTGCCAGATTCATCTGGTTGAACAGTGATGGCGCGCGACCAGTCAAATACTAATTTAGCGGCTTGCTCGCCGGCTCCTGGTGTGCCTCCGGCGATGGCATCCATCGCGTCGACCCATACTGCCACGTCTACACTGTCTACTCTTTGATTTAAAGTGAACTGCCACTTGCCATTTCCCTTGTCCGCCGCCTCAGTTTTTACGCCGTCCTTATAGTAGAACAACTTAGTTAGTCTGCCTTCCATATTGTTGCCGCCAAAACTGAGTTCGATTGGGTGGAAACTGACATTGTAAGTGTACAAGCCATTATTTTCACTGACTAAAGCGTATTTGTCGATAGCCGCATTCGCCATCGACTCGCCCTCACCATAGGCCTTTTTCATTGCAACGGGTACTTTATAATTTGTGGTTTGCGGCTGTTCAGCACCATTGTTGTTGCCGTCGTTATTATTATTGTTATTGCCATCGCCGCTGCCATTGTTATTGCCATCGCCGCTGCCATCGTTATTGCCATCGCCGTTACCATTGTTATTGCCGTCGCCGTTGCCGTCATCGTTGCCGTCGTCATTGCCGTCATCGTTGCCATCGTCGTTGCCGTCGTCATTGCCGTCGCCGTTGCCATCGTCATTGCCGTCGCCGTTGCCATCGTCGTTGCCGTCGTCATTGCCGTCGCCGTTGCCATCGTCATTGCCATCGCCGTTGCCATCGTCATTGCCGTCGTCGTTATTATTTAATGCGTCGTATTTAATAAACAACACGGCTTTTTCCGTCTTGCCGTCTAATGTGCCATCACCCTCCATGGCATCGACTGAGACCGCTACATATTGACGTGGTTCGCGATCGAAAATTGGCTTTCTTATCTTCGTCGGTCGATCGACATATTTCCCCGTAGCGTGCAAATAAGTCTTTTCCGATTGAAGGACTTCAAATTCTATTTCGTCGCCCAACAAGCTAGCGTCTTCTTGATATTGCCACGGGTATACCGGGTTTTGCAACGGCTTATAATACCACAAATTCAGCAAACTGCCGAAGACATTCATAAATTCAAGTTGTCTTACTGGAAACTCTAAATACTGGCTGCCATCTGCATTGACAAACAATTTAGCAACGCCTTCTACAGCGTTGTTACCCATCGATTTTCGTGATTCGTCGGCAAACTGTCGCAATTCGATGGGGACATCATACACGCCCGCCGCCAAATTACTCGGCTGTAACATTAAGCCATTATTGTATTCTGCCGTCTCCTTGCGCGCGGCGGCAATTGTTCTAATATAGTTCTTTACAGTTGGCAAAATATACTGTTTTAACATGCCGCTTTGCTCGGCAGCTTGCCACTGTTCTTCCGATGAATAGTTGTCCTTACAATAGATGATAAAGCCCTTGCAGCTCTCCGTCATCCCGTTGTGTTCTGTCTCCCAAGGCAACTCTTCAATATAACCACCACCTTGATCGATTTTTACCGGAAAGGCATATTGTGCAGGATCTAACTTTAGGTACTCATCCAATATCGCAACAAACCCTTCACGATTGTTCAGCTCTGACAGATCGAGTATCTGATTGCCATCGGGCGTTGCTACAATAATCGGTTCGGCAATTATTTTCTCATCTGCAATATTTCTTAGACTCGTCTTAAGTGCTTGCAATTCAGCGGCAAAGCCAGCAGTCGTGATCATTTCTTGCCACGCCGCATAGCTAGCTGTTCGCGCTTGCCAATGCGTCAAATAACCAACGCAACTGTCTGCTTCGCCATTTGTTTCAGACTGCCAAGGTAATAATAGTGTCGAACCATCTGTGCGTACAATAGGTGCCGGAAAATTGTACTTAGCGGCATCTAATGCGAGATACTGTTCTAGTACATTTCTAAAGCCTTGGCGCGTCGCCATTGACGCTAAATCTAATATTTTAGCGCCATCGCCAGTTATGATTCCAACTAGCTCTGACTCTGCAATATCGCTAAAAATATACTGCGCGTAGTTTTTGAAAACACCGTTTTTGCTAAAGGTCGAATTTTGATAATCATCGGGGTTTTCCTGTAAATTGCTCAAATCACTTTCAACATTGCGCTTGACGCTCTGATATTTGTTTTGTTCATATACGCCGTCACCAATTTGATCTGCTATTTGATTTAAGTTCTGCAATGCAGCTTCTGTATCTTGTACGAGACGCGACGCAAAATCTGACTTATCTTGCTCGACGAGCACAATTACAGAATCTGAAAATATTGGCGCCACGGTCAACCTGCCACCATCTTGTGTAAAATAGGCACTGATGATCGGCGTTACTTTGCCGTTTGGCATCAGCTCATAAGCGAAGGCGCTATTGCCAGTTAAGCCCAATGCGTCAACTTGCGCAAAGGTATAGCTAGTATTGGCGCCTTTCCAAAAATCGGCATCTAGTTCTGGCTCGTATTCCGGTAGCATTTGAATGGCGTAATAATTATCGACGCCTAAATTTTGCATTTCACTTTGAACGGCGTTAAATTTTTCGCCCGACTTTAACTGTTCAGAAGCGATGTTGACGCCTTTATAGGGCTGCGCATGACCATATGAAGCGCCCAACAATAGGTCGTGCGCCTGACCATCTATATTGACGACGAATTTTACAGAGGCATCATTATAACCGAGTTCACGGCGATAATAAGGCAGTGCCAATTGCAATGTCTCAGACGAATTGCCGTACATGTCAAACGCTTTAATTTTTATGATTAAATCGCCGCCGTCTTTTACGTATTCGGGAAAGGCAATTTGTTGGTAGTTAATCGAATACTGCGGACCATAGGTTTCATCTAATCCCAATATCAGCTGAAAGGTGCTCGGTAAATTGAGATCGGCAACTTCTGCAGCGTCGTATTGATTTCCCACGACGCTGAAAAGCTGATCGTCGCTATCGATTGATTGATTCAGCGATTCAGCTCTTTGCAGCTTTTCGGACATCATCGTCGGTTCGGTTTGGTCTAAAGTATATCTCAACTCTACGCCATCGTGTGCCAATAAACCGTTTCCCGCGTCAATCAAAAGCGTATACATTTCATCAATTCTCTGGTGAAATGCAGTCTCGCCTTTTTTTGCAAACGGACTATACCAGTTGCCCGCTAAGTTTTTATCAAACTGACTCTGCTGTTGCTCGCCCATATTAATGAGCCCATACTGCGAGCGCAACGCGCTAAACTTCGGTTTATTTAGCACTTTATCAGCGACTTTCTGCCAAGTATCAGCAAAGCGTACATCAAACCAGTCGTCCGCAGTCAATGCACTTTCCTCATGCAACGCGCTCAAATAGCTAACGAACAATTTATCCTGACCGACAGCAATTGGTATTTCAATCGAACCCCATTCGACTTCTCGATAGCGCTCACTCTTATTGGGGAGCGTGTTCATCGGATTAATCGGATAGCTGCCTTTTTTCACAAAGGGAACCTCTATTGCACTACCCGATGTGTTTTGATAATAAAATTTAGTATAGTAACCATCTGCTAGCGCCACATTGACGACTCCAAGTCGCAGCGTAGCACTGTTTTCTTCCCTATTTACGTTGAGTAAACAGTGGTTTTCAAACGGAAAAATAAAGGGCTGTGTAGACTTATCATTTGATAGCGCATTGGTTCTATTCCAAGTGCCATTATATTCAACGCCGCCGACATAATCGCCGCTTTCAAGTTCAAAAATAGCACTTGAAATGGCACCGGGCGACGTGTTTTTTACAATGCCAGCATCCTGCCCGGCGCCAGAATTGCCCGAATCGTCGGCAAAGAGGGCGCCGCTTGGTACAAATGTGCTAAAAATTAGCATAAACGCCAGCACAAGCGCCGTTTTCTTCTTAAGTACAGTAATCATTTTACTATTCTCCTAATAAATCTCATCAAATTATCCATCCTAAATCTAACACACCTCATTAAAAATTATAGTGACCGTTGTCAACCCAAAAAAAAGCTTTAAATCAGTGTTTAGACCGCATTTTATCTTGGTAGATACACTTACATTGCCTCGCCCCCTTTGCTAAAGCACGTCTATTGTTGATATTAATTATCATTATCATTAAATTACCACCACTTTAATTAAATCGCAATAGCAATCGGCAATTATTTCATCAATTTCTCAATAATAGCTTGCAAAAAAACATATCTCTTTAAAAAGCACAAAAAAAGCACCTCTAAATAGAGATGCTTAATTAATTGAACATAAATCAGCTGTCTGGTTATTTTCCTGTGATTAATACAGTCTTAGTAGCGCCGTCCCAGTCGACTTCGGCACCAGATAATTCGGCAATCGCTCTAAGCGGTACCATGGTGCGACCTTCGACGATAACTGCCGCAGAATCGAGTTCTATTGTACTGCCGTCCGCCTTGACGACTTTAGCTTCACCAATTGTCAGGCGCATTGGGTTTTCATCGCCGATGATAACTGTACTGGTAACGGGATCCCAACCAATTTTAAGACCGAGTGCTTCGGAAATAAATCTAACCGGCACCATTGTTCTGCCGTTGCTGATGAACGGCGCCGAATCGGAAAGCACTTCGGTTTGATTGACTAAAATTGTCAATTCAGACACTTTAAACGCGTTCTCTATTTGCTGCGCCTTCGACCAGTCAAACTTTAGCTTGGCATTTTGTTCACCGGCTCCCGGTACGTATTCCTCACTATTGCTGAGCATGTCCATCGCGTCTACCCAAATTGCCACTTCGACCATCGGCTCTTTTAAGGCGTTGCGACTAAAGCTAAATGTCTTATTGTACTCGTCACCTTCGTGAATTGAAATCAACGACTCAACGCGAGCACTGTCTTTATTAGTGGCATAGATAAACATATTCGTCAAATTGCCATCCAGTTTCATAAATTTCATCGGTTGACACTCTAACATATAAGTCGCTCTGCCGTTTCTTTCAACGACTGTAATGAACGGGTTTAATGCCTGATTACCCATCGACGCCTTACCGGCTTCGTGATAGTGCTCTAAAAACACCGGCACTTTATAAACTTTTAATTGATCGACGGGTTGCGCTTCGACAAATACAAAACTGGAAATTAAAAGCACTGATACCAATAAAAATACTGAAATTTTCTTAAACATATTATTCTCCTAAACAAGTTAAAATGCGAGAGTTCTCAACTGCTTTCGAAATGACAAAAGAACGCTGCGATTGCCAGCGACGCCACGCAATACAAAACAATTGCGTGTAATTGCGCATTTCTCAACAGCCTGGCGCTATTATACCACATCTTTCGGCAACACAATAGTCTTATCGTTAAAGTTTTCAATAACTAATTGCGTATCGTAAAGCTGACTGATAACTTCGTCCGTTAAAACGTCTTTCGGTTTCCCCTGAAAGGCAATTTTGCCATCAAATAATCCGACGACTTCGTCAGAATAGTTAATTGCCTGCATAATATCGTGCAAGACCATAATAATCGTAACGCCCATTTCGCGATTTATCTTTTTGACTAATGCCAAAATCTCTAGCTGATACTTAATGTCTAAGTAGGTGGTCGGCTCGTCGAGCAATAAAATATTGCTGTTCTGCGCCAACGCCATCGCCAGAAAGACGCGCTGCCGCTGTCCGCCCGATAGCGTGCGCACCTGGCGCTCGGTCAAATCTTGCAGGTTGGTCATTTCCAACGCAAACTGAATTTTTTGATAGTCCTCTTCCGAATACTTTTGCAGCGGTCTCAAGTAAGGCGTTCTACCGTACGACACCAACCTGCCGACGCTAATATCGCCCAGTATTTGGTTTTGCTGATAGACGATGCCAATTTCTTGAGCAAATTCGCGCCGCTTATACTCATCGACGCGCTTGCCGTTTAGTAAAATTCTACCCGCTCGCGTCTTTAAATTGCCGGCGCAAATATTGAGCAACGTCGACTTCCCGCAACCGTTGGCGCCCATCAAAGTCGTGATTGCGCCCCTTTTAAACTTGATGTTGACGTCGTTTAATATTTTTCTTTCATCATAGGCAAAAGAGAGATGTTTAATTTCCATAATCCTTGCCTCCTGCTCTCAATAATAATATAAAGAATGGACCGCCGATAACCGACATGATAATCGCCGCTTGAATTTCAAACGGATAGGCAATTACTCTGCCAAAGGTGTCCGACAACAGTAGTAAAAACGCACCGAGTAGCGCCGAATAGGGCAATAGGTACTTGTGATTGCCGCTGACTAAAAGTCGACCGATGTGCGGCACCAACAAGCCGACGAAGCCGATGACGCCGACGACCGCAGTCGTGATAGATGCCAGTATTATGGCGATTAGCGCCACAAAGAATCTATCGCGATCGACATTGACGCCGAGCGATCGAATCATCTTGTCTTCCAATGTCAATAAATTACAAGTCTTTATCGTGAACAACGACAACAGCAAGAATATGCCGACGTATACACCTAACAAACCGACGTCCTGCCAAGTCTTTTGGGCGACGTTGCCGGCGACAATTGCCTGCGTTTGCGTCAATCTGCCGCCCATCATCTGTTTTAACGATTCGGCGATGCCGATAAATGTCATATTGAGTGCCACGCCGACCAGAATCAAGCGGACCGGTCTGACCCCGCCATCCCAAGCTAAGGTATAGATTAAAAAGTAGGCAAACAAACCACCGAAAATGCTAAAAAACGGCGTCCAATAGTATAACATTGGAAAAAATGAAGTCATTACGACGCCGACCAGTGAAGCCGCCGAAGATATGCCGATGATTCCGGGGTCGGTCATCGGGTTCTTCATAACCGCCTGTAGCATGGTGCCGGAAACCGCCAAGGCGGCGCCCGCTAAAAGTGCAATAATAATGCGCGGGAAACGCAAGTCGTAAATCGCCGCCACGCTGGGGTCGTACTCGACAAATAGACCCCTTAACAGTTGTCCGGTGCTGACTTTAACGCTACCAGCTTTTACGGAATATACCAACAAAATCAATAATAATGTAATGGTGACAAAAAAACTTATGCTAATTTTTAAGCCCTTTGATTTAATCATAGAGCACCTCTTTTAAATACGTCAACGCTTCTGGGTAATTAAACTTGGCAGACATGCCAAACATCTGATAGTCGAGGTCGTAGACCTCACCCGTTTCAACACAGCGAAAGTGTTTCCAAATGTCATTTTCGGCAAAATCTTTTTTAAACATCTCCATGACGTCGTCCGGCAATGCGTGTGCCGTGCGCAAAATAACATCGGGGTCTTTTGTGAGCATGTCTTCGGTGTTGACGGCGATAAATTGCTGATCGGTGCCAGCGTAGACGTTTTCGCCACCGGCTAACGCAACTAGCGAACCGGCATAAGAATTCTCTGTCGCCACCACATAAGAACCCGGCAACCCCATTAAAATCAATACCTTTTTGCTCTTTTTATCACCTAATTGGCTATTGTAATCCGCCATAAAGGCGTTGAATTCTGCAACGAGTGCATTGGCCTCCGCTTCGCGGTCGAGCAACTTGCCTAAGTCTTCAATCGATTTATACATGCCCGGTACATTGTTGAGATTTAAAAAGCCATAGTCTATACCAGCTGCGTTGTACTTGGGCAACAAGTCAGATATCAAGCTGACAGGTCCCAAAACGTAGTCCGGATTGAGCGTTTTAATAATTTCTATATCCGGCGTCATCGCCATGCCGATTTTAGGTAGATCGGCATAACGCTCCGGTATATCGGATATTGCAGAATCGGGTACTGCGACTAAATCGACGTTTAGCTTATCCATTATTTCAACAGTCGCCATACTGGTCGCAATAATGCGCTTTCCCGATTGATAAGCTGTCTCGTCGACGCCCGCGCCACTCTGATCGACACAAGCGGTGAGCATTAACATAATCGCTAATAAAATACTTATAACTTTAAATTTCTTCATATAGCGCCTCCTGCTCGCGGTCGTTTCTAGCCTTTAGATAGCGCGCCAGCCAAAACAATACAATGGCAGACACCGCGAAGAAAACGGTCATTAAAACCAACAACAGCATTGCGCTAGCAACTGCGATTTTAGTAAATGGTCCCCACGGCTGAGCATCGCTTTGCCGCGCCATAGAGTCATCTGCTTGCGCTGCCTCTAAATTGTCGGCGCCCTCGTCAACGATATTAAAAACCGCCTTTATCTGCGGCGAATCCTTGACTAATAAACCGTGACTATACCCCAACTGACCGGCTGACATCAAGTCGTTTACGCCCTGCACTTCTATTTTAGCAGACTGATCGCCAAACGACGATTCGACTAATTTTTCAATTGCGCCACTTTCGCCCAAGGCGACAAAGTCGCTGTTACCCGATATAAAATCTGAAAAATCCAAGTAATATATAACATCTCGACTCATCGGTCCAATATAACAACTGACTCTGACGACAGCATCTTTAGAAGGTACTATAAAGCGATAATCAATTGTTTCCTCGCGCTCTCGTACAACCTGATAATTGAGTGCATAAAAATCGCCTTCGCCCTTGTCCTGCACGGCAAAACTGACATTGCTAATGTAATTTGCCATGTTCATTCGAATGCCGGCGTATAATTGTCCGTGTATCTCTTCAAAAAGTGCCGATGTATGCGTAACGTTCTCGACCATACCCTGCCCAATTCCCGGATTGTTGCCGGCATCTTCAATCATGCCGCTGACCGGATGCGAATAGTGCGCGTGCACGGTCGCAGTCTCCATAGAATAGGCATAACTAGACAGCGAAAGCGCTAAAATTACGCACAGTACAAGACCTAACTTTTTAATCATTTTTGCCCTCCCGCTCTTTAATCATCTTTTCGCGCCTTATTTCATTGGCATAATCCAATTCCGCTAAAACGATTTTCAAATACTTATAGCTAAAGTACACAGCTATACCGAGAATAACAAAAATGACTAACAGTGAAAGCATAATCAAAGCGGGTCGTTCAACCGATTTCTGAGCGCCGTTTATCTGTATTTGCGGCGACGCACTTGTAGCGACTGCTGCATTTACGTCTTTCTCGCCCTGTACATTGTCACTAGACGTCGTCGTAGCTACCGCACCCTCGGCGGCTTCAGCGTTTTCCGCGACGACTGCAAAGGGAACAAATTTATCATAACTAAACCATAGCTTATCGTCGGCAATCTGATAGTTAATTGACTTAGCCGTGTCTTCCAAGGCGTAAAGCGTAATTGCCTTGCCCTTATCGCTAGAACTAAGCGGGATACTCAAACTAAACTCGCCCTGTGGCAAATAAGCTTTTCGCAGATCGTTTATACTGCCCTCAACTTTATAGGGGATTTCCGGCAAATCGCCCAAAGCCGCAACTTTATAGGCGCTTATCGACGCTAGCTCAGGTAGCGAATCATATTCTTTTTTGAGCTGTGTCAATGCCTCGCCGCGAATGGCGTTGGCGTAAAAATTAAAATCTTCCGTAAAGGTGCCGGGTTCTGCCTTAATGGTAATGCCCTTATCGGTGCGCTCGATTGAAGCATTGGAATCAAACGGCGCTTTTTTGTGACCGCTTTCCGCCAGCGCAATCAAAGTAGCTTGAGATTTATCAATCTGCTCCGCGCTGTCAAAATCAATTTTAATTCTGGCGCTAATCGGATCGTCGCCCATCGGTTCGACCTTGGGATCTACCATCACATTGAGATACTGCGCCCTAGACTTAACTGGTATCGCAAAGACCAGCGGTCGCATGCTGGTTTCACCTTCGATTTTCATATCGTAGGCATAGTCTTTTGCCTTGACGTACTTTTCGCCGTCGTCGTAGTAAAGCCCCACCAAAGAAGTTGTCAAATTCATCACGGTCATTTGTTCGGAACCGATATAGAGCATCATATCGTCACCTTCTACGACGAGGTCTGCCATGCCTTTCATCGCGGCATCACCCATAGATGGCTTGTCTTCAAAACCGTGCCAAAGGGCGACCGGAACGTGGAAATAGCTCACTTCTGATTGACTGTTAGCTTCTTCTGTAGCGTTTTCGACTGCGCTCGTCGCATCAGTGGCAACAACTGCTTCGCTCTCTGTAGTTGGCGTTTCCGTAGTTGACATTTCTGTAGTTGATGCTTCGCTGGTCGCCGCAACTGTGGTCTCGACTTGTGCCGATGCCTCCTGCTCAGTTGCAAAGCCCTCTGGATAAGTGACTTCAATGCGCGCTTTCTGCTCACCGGCTGCCATCTCGCCCATTACGGGGACATAGACGACGCAATCAAAGCGCCCTTTGTTCAAATCAATTGGAAATTCTATTACTCTGGGGTAGGCAACGCCCTTCATCACCGCGTCGACGCCGCTTTCGGGATGATTGTACTCGTCATAAACGTCATATGTTTCAATGACGCTAGCCGGTTTGCCCTCGACTGATAACGTACCTAAATAACCGGTAAAATCCATAAATTCAAGTGATTCTAAGACAATTCGCAAGCGCGCCTCGCCCTCTGAAATTATCAGCTTTGCCCGTGGATTAAATGCATTATTCCCCATCGACAAATCATCTTTGTAAGCCTGTAATAGCCGTACTTCCACGTCGTATTCACCGTCGACAGGACTGGCAAATGCCCCACTGACGACCAATGCCAAAAGTACTGTCAGTGCAGTTAGAAAAACTGTACATTTCTTCATTAATCATTCTCCTGTTTGAAACAACTTATAAAAAATGGTAAACGCAAAAGCCTAACAATGACCGAAAAATTACAATCAGCAAATGTCAGACTTTGCGTTCTATTGATTTTTTATACTCAGTTGCCCATGCAATAACTAGTCCACTACTCTGTCGAGCATTTCTGCCAGTTTAGCTATTGTTTTCTCGCTACTCTAATCTAATTGAATGCAGCAATTTCAGAGGCGTAAAAGCCCTTTACAAACTGGCGCGCTGCGGTGGGATGAAAAATAGTGATTTTGCCGTATAAAAAAATTTACACGTAACTAGTAATAATTATCATTTATCCTACATTAAATTGTCTCATTAATACAGTAAAATATCAAGGTTAATCACTCAATATCTTGTTAACTTTGGGTAATAAAAAAAAGGGGGGGGTTACTTATAAGAAACGCTATTTAAAAAGTGTTTGCGAGCGGCAGCGTGATCGACACAGCGCTCGGTATAGGCTATGCCGTATTTTTGCGGAAAGTGAATTTGCTTATCGGACGCAGTTTTAAGCTGCGCAATATGACGGCGAATATACGCGCCGGCGGGGTCAAATTTACGACTTTGCGTCGTCGGATTAAAGACGCGAAAATAAGGCACTGCATCGCTGCCGGTCGAAGCTGCCCACTGCCAGCCACCGACATTTAGCGCCATGTCGTAATCGACGAGGTGTTCTTTAAACCAACGCGCGCCCTCGCGCCAATCGATGAGCAAGTCTTTTGTTAAAAAGCCAGCTGTGACCATGCGTAGACGATTGGGCATGCGACCGTTTTGATAGAGGTCGCGCATCGCCGCATCGACTAGCGGATAACCGGTATTGCCCTGACACCATATTTGAAAATCGACTGCACTGTTCGACCAGGCAATCTCGATTTTTTTATTGTAGTTCTGCTTTGCACTGTGCGGATGATGATAGAGCACCGCATTAAAAAAGTCGCGCCACGCCAACTGTCGAATGACAGCTTCGACGTCGTCGTCATTCGGCAAGTCGAATAGCATATTCAATACGTCATAGACGTTGATCAGCCCGTGGTTGAGCAGTGCCGACAGATGAGAAGTGGCATCGGCTGCCGGAAAATCGCGCTTTTTCAAGTAATTGCACCAGCCACCTGACAAGAAGTTTTGCCACGCCAAAAAATCGGCTCGAATGTGGGCACTGTAGTCCGGACCCGCCAAATTCGGCTCAACCGGCTGTTCCAGCCAGCGAATCGCCTGTTTTTTCAGGCTGATGCGATTTAGCGATTTGCGCCACTTGTTATAATAGGGCGTAAACACGGCATAGGGTTCACCGTTTTGCTTAAGTACCGCCTCGGGCGCTTGCAACGTATATAAAGCGTAGAGCTTTAAAGTTATCCCAATTCGCTTTAAGGCTACCTCTAATTCCGCCTGAAACTCCCTCTCGGCGGGTTCGTAGTGGCGCAACATGGTAACGGTATCAACTTGGTAGAGCATCGCCAAGTTGACGATTTCTTCTATGTTATAAACCATTAAAAGGTTGCATTTTTCAGGTAGTAACTGACGATTAAAGAGGCGCGCCCAAGTCAAACGGTAAGCAATAGAGGGCGTAATGTCGACGCCTTGATTGAGTTTTTCGGACCACAAAAAAACCGGCAATACCCGATGCGTCTGAGCGACGTCGTGTATACCGTAGTGAAAATTTAAGTCCTTGTAAAAAATATGCATTGCGCGCGCCATCGTCACCTCTTTTGACGTATCTACTGTGCTTATTATTTTACATCAATAGTGGCTTTTTGTAAACGCTTCAAATTCATCTGGATAGAGTGGCTGGGAATAATAAAATCCCTGTATTTCGTCGCAGTCCGTATTCATTAAAAAGTCGACTTGTTCTCTTTTATGTACGCCCTCGGCGGTCGTCATCATGCCCAGCGACTTTGCCATGTTTATAATAACCAGTGCAACTTTTTCTTTTTTATCGTCTACCCCTATACCATTGATAAAGCTCTTATCTATCTTCAAGCGATCGATAGGCGAAATCTGTAGGCGCTGCAACGACGAAAAATCGATGCCAAAATCGTCGATCGCAATGCGATAACCGAGCGCCTTTAAGCGACTTAAATATTCAATCAGGTTATTCGTTTCATTGATGGTCATACTCTCGGTTATTTCCAATTCAATCATTGTGGGGTCAATGCCCTTTAAGTGAACGAGCTCGTGCAGTTTTTTAAACAACAATTCATTTTGAAATTGAACGAGCGATAAATTGACCGAAATGCGCAATTTAGAATAGCCCATTTTCGCCATTTTAGACTGTTGTAAAGCCGCCTGTTCTATTACCCACGCCCCCACTTCATTAATCAGACCACTGTGTTCCAAAAGCGGTATAAACTTAAGCGGCGAAACGACGTCAAAATCTTTGGAATGCCAGCGTAAAAGTGCTTCGGCACCGACGATTTTACCGGTTTTAACAGATATTTGCGGTTGATAGACCAACCTAAACTGATTATTCTGCAATGCCTTTGCCAACTGACTTGTGTAACTGACATTTTCGGCAGCGACATTTTTTACCGTCGGACTACAAATCGAATAACCGCCTTTGCCCCAGCGCTTAGAGTCGTACATTGCCAAGTCGGCATTTTTCAACATAGTTTCAATATCGGTGCCGTCGCAGGGAAATTTTGCGACGCCAATGCTGATGCTTAAGCGCAACTCATGACCATCTATTTCCAATGAGCTAATAGCTTGCTCGATAATGTTCTCGACAAACGCGATAACTTCTGCTTCATCCGCGACATCGGGTAAAAAGACGATAAATTCATCGCCGCCAAAACGCGCCGCTATATATTCTTTGCGGCTATTTCTACGAATGATATCTGCCATTTTAACGAGCACGGCATCACCTAAATAGTGTCCAAAGACATCGTTGAACTTTTTAAAATTGTCTATGTCGATAAACAACATGGCGTGACGACTACTCGTGTCGCCCTGCTCTATGACAGACGATACGATATCGACAAATCGTCGCTTTTTGTACAAACCGGTAACTTCGTCAAAGTAAGCACTTTTTTGTAGCTTGAGCTCATATTTAATGCGCTTGTGTGCCTCGATAATCAAGTTGGCGAGAATGCGCTTGTAATCGTGGTTAATATCCCACTTATTAGGTACGCTGTTTTCAAATACCAAAACGCCGACAACCGCATTGTCCATAACCGTTGGGAAAGCTTGTAGGCTATAGATAGTTCTAAAGTCGAGCGCCTGTTTTATGATGTTCTCATCGAGCGGCGCACTTTTGAAATTATCGATTATAACGGGTTGCCCTTCCAATAATTTTTTCTTAATACTGGCGCTGTTAATCAAAGCACACTGCTGTTCAGCTTCTAAAGCGGTCAAACGCCTCTGCGGCTGTTCGGTTTCGCAATAATGTGTTAATAAGAAGGGATCATCCGCTAGATAAGTACATAGATACGCACGCGCGTACTTCAAATTTTTATTGCACAACGCGAGTAGTTCGTCGATTTTTTGATCTTTGGTTTCGCTGCTAACATTGATGAAAATGCGCGTCGCTTCGGTTAGCGTTTCCTCAATCAGCATTTGACTGTATATTTCATTGTTTTTATTGTAGTACAGTCTGCCGATAAACGTGACGACAAAATAGGTCATCAGGATAATGGCAATTCTAATCGCATAGTCAGTCCAATCTAAGACGCCGAGATAACTCGGCAACTGCAGCCACTGATAAACTTGAATCGCTATCAGAACCATCGTCATAAACAAGCCATAGATATAATCTTCAAATACGACGCTGATTATAATAAATACAAAATAAGTCGCCCAAGACGTAACCGCACCACTCGCGGTGTACAGCGCAACACTAAAATATATCATTGCCGAGCCGGTCAAAGTCAAAAACCAATATCTTAGTTTTTCGGTTTTAAAAATATAGTTTACGTGTAAATAAGTGGCGCCGATGATATAGACGACCACACTGAAAATCATTTTTTGCCTTTTCAGAACGTAATTGCCATTCGATAAGAAATAAATTAACAATATGGCATACGACGAGAAAATAAATAGATAGCCTACAATCTGAAAGATTTTATTGCGCGACTGATCGTCGACGACTTGATTTGATTCAACTTTATAAACTTGATGTAAAAATCGATATTTTTGAATGGTATAATACATGGCAAACAGCGGTAGCGCCATCCAAATTACCATCGTTTGCACTGAGCCAGTAACTAATAAACGATTGAAGATAATTTCGGTCGGAATGCCAAAAACCGCAACAAAGATTAAGGAAAGACTAATAATTCTTATGCGTGATCGACTATAGGAATCCCTCGACTCTTTATACCACTTGTACAGTTGTATATAAGTTAATACACTAAATACCGCATAGTAAGAATTGTAGTACATCTCTTTGAAGCTCGGTGGCGTCAGAACCGTCCATCCCCATTCGGTAAATATATTATAGGAAGGCTCGCCAATGAAAATCGGATAGAAAAAAAACAATACAATATTGACCGCCGAGCTACCGTACACTAATAAATAGAACCAAATGGAATGCTTTTTCTCAGCATCGCGCAGCGCCGTAATAAAGTGATAGATAAGCGCAAACATTGTTCCCCAGCCAAACACCGAAATGCGCGTCCAAAACAAACTAAGCGACTGCGAGTTCGTAAAATTACGCATGGCAAAACAGAACGCCCAAAAGCTTAAAGCGTGCGATAGGATAAAGAATAGGCGATTCGTTATGTTTTTGCGATTCAACAACAGCGCATAATATCCCAAGATATTATAAATACCGCTGAGTACTAAATAGATAACTGTAATAATCGTTAACTTATTCATGTAATCCTCAATTGCTAGTAAGCGTCCGCAAGTATCTGTTTTGTATCGACCTTATCACTGATAAATGCTACAAACTCATTTGGCGTAAGCGGCTGCCCGTTGTAGTAACCCTGTACATCTTCACAAGAGCGACTTCTTAAATAGTCCATTTGCGCTTTGGTCTCCACCCCTTCAGCAATAGATTTAAAGCCAAATGTCTTTGCCAATTCAATAATTACGTCGACAACTGATTCTTTTTTATTGTCTACACCTATTCCCTCTACAAAACTGCGGTCAATTTTCAAGCGATCAACCTGCAGCAATTGCAATCGATTTAAAGAAGAAAACTCGATGCCGAAATCGTCAATTGCAATCCTGCAGCCGAGCGATTTAATCTTAAGCAATATTTCACTAAAGTCACTGCGCTCGGCAAAGATGTCTTTTTCCAGTATTTCTAGCTCTAAAAATGACGGGTTGACGTCATAAAACTGTATGATTTCTGCGATTCGTTCGCAGAAATTTTTGTTCTGTAGTTGCACATACGACAGGTTAATCGAAATGCTAAAGTCAGGCAAGCCAATCTGCCGCATTCTCAAATACTGTTCGATAACGCTTTTTATTATCCACTCGCCGACTTCGATAATAAAGCCGGTATGCTCCAAAATAGGAATGAATTTATGCGGTAGTATAGAGCCGAACTCGGGCGAATCCCAGCGCAACAATGCCTCGGCGCCACTTATCTTACCCGTCTTTAAATTAATTTGCGGCTGATATACCAGTTTAAATTCATCGTTGTCGAGCGCATTTAACAAATGGTCCTTGTAGAGCGCATTCTCCATGGTTTGTCGCTTGGCGTCATCGCTACAAAAATGATACCTATTCTTACCCATTTTTTTGGACTCGTACATCGCCAAGTCGGCATTTTTGATTAGCGTCTCCATATTTTTCCCATCTTGAGGATAGACGGCGACGCCAATACTAGCGCTCAGATTTATTTCTTGACTATCGATGTAAATTGGCGTCTTAAAGGCATTTAGTATCGCTTCAACAAAGGCATAAGTCTGTTGCTCGTCCTCGCTGTCAGTAGAAAAAATCATAAACTCGTCGCCGCCAAAACGGGCAATCAAGTCGCCTTTAGAGCAAATCGAACGCAGTGCGACGCCAATCTTATGTAGCGCTTTATCGCCAATAAAATGCCCGAATATATCATTGGTGTTTTTAAAATTATCTAAATCTAAAACGATTAAAACGTGCCGTTGTTCTTCTGTACTCTGCTCAATTATTCTTTGCAGTTCATGCGTCAAATGCGCCCTCGTATACAGCCCCGTCACCTGATCGATATTTGCATCCTTGAACATGCGCTTTTGAAAGGCAATCGTCTGCAATGAATCACTCAATAAATTAGACAATACTTTTTTATAATCATAGTGAAATATATAATCGCGCGCCTCGTTAAATTCAAAATAAAGCAAGCCACCGGCATCGCCATTGACAATTATTGGCAAGGCGTAAAACCCGAGCACACCCTTTGCGCGCAACACCGATTTAAACTCCGCGACTTTGTCGGGTAACAATTCAATGTCTTCGATAAATATCGAATTGCCATTTTTGAAATCGCCGATATCCAACAAATAGTCCTGCAAGATAGCGTACTCGACTTGCTCGCTCTCCGTTTTTTGACTGCAAAAATTGTCGCCGTTTTGATGAAGCACGAGCGTTCCCGATTGCTTGTCTTCACTAAACACATAGATATATGAGTCAGAATAGTTAAAGCGACCATTCCAGAGCGCTAGTGAATACTGAAATTTCGCTTGATAATTATCTAGGTTTACGTCCAACAGATTGTGCGACAATTCAGTTAAAGTCTCCTGGATTAATTTTTGATAATTGTACTCTCGCGTTTTTTTGTGATACAACCTATGAATGTATTGGACAATTAACCAGACGCCAAAGATAATTAAAATTCTAAACAGATAATCCGTGCAATCTATCAACACGTTATATCTCGGCAACAAGTACCAATAGAGCAACTGCACCAAAGCAAGTACGCCAGTAACAATATAACAGTATATCAGACTATCGAATAACGATGTAATCATAATAAAGAAAAAGTAGATAGCCCAAATCGTTATGCCGCCATCTTCATAATAAATAATGGCACTTAAAAACATACTCAACGACGCCAACAATGTCATAAACAAATATTGATTTTCGGTTTTGGCGATTAACTTTTTAATTATAAAATGAGATACCCCCATACAATAAAAGATTGCGCTTAAGACCAGCAAATAGTTCAACTCGATATTGCGGCTTAAAAAGAACGTTCCGTACGCCAAGTAAGCCGTTAAAACGTATACAAAGCCAACCATCTCAAATATCATATTGCGAACATCGGTGCCGACAATTTTATCGGATTTTTCGCGCCTTTTAAAATCCAAAAAGTCGGGTCTTTTTATGATGTAAAAGATTCTCAGCGTAGGTATAATCATCCACAGACAAATCAGGTTGATAAAGGGAAATTCAGTATAGCGAATAAATATATCGACTGCCACCATAACGACCATGGCAAACATCAAATAGAGGTCTAACTCAAAATCGACCCATTTGCTTCTGCTGTCCTTGGCGCGCTTGTACGCCATGTAAAAGGCGCGCAACGACAAACTGAAAAAGAGTAGAATATACGCTACCAAATAGACATTCAGCCAGTTAAAAGACAATAAATAAGTCCAACCCCAACAATTTTTGACCACTGTGAATTGATCAGTTGAAAAAGCGCCTAAAAACATAAAGACGATTACGTTAAACAGCGTCGGCAAGTACGTAAATAAATAAAAAAGCCTACCCCTCTTTCTTTGCGGATATGCCGAAAAGTGGTAGAAATGGAATAAAAAACTATAAAAAGTCCCCCAACCGAGCGTTGAAAATTGGTACCAAAATAACGCCTCTTTTGCACTATCCGCTTGAATTGCAAATGAAAAAGAAAGCGTCCAAATCGTCAACACGACGCTCAAGACGAAGAAAAACTGATTTTTTCGCCTTTTATAGTTTATATTAAGAGCGTAAAGCCCCACTGAATGATAAAAACAGCTCGCGCCAAAAAAAGCTGCCGAAGCAATTAAAGGTCTTATATCCATTAGCACTCCGCTTAGTCAACAATTAAAAATTGTTTATTTCAAAAACAATCCTCACCTAATATATCGACAATTATTTAGCGTTCTTGAACCAGTATTATGCGATCGAAAGGCAACTTATTAAGAAAGATTTGCCGTATTTGGGTCTCTATGATTTGTCTGATAGTAACACTTTTAGACGTGTTCCAATAGCTGAAAAACTAAATTGAACGCGACATATTTTGCAATGCGTCGCCAAAATCGGCAAGCCACTCGGCACGGTACGACTCAATATCGCCGCGGTCGCACAACTGTGCCATCTGAGCTTCAATTGGTATGCGCGCCATAATTGGCAAATTAAAGTCGCGCGCCACCGCATTTAAAGTCGACTCGCCAAAGATATAGTGTTTTTTGTGACAGTCGTCGCACTCAAAATAAGCCATGTTTTCGACGATTCCAATGATTGGTACATTCATCTTTTTCGCCATGTTAACCGCCTTGGCGACAATCATCGACACCAATTCCTGTGGACTAGTCACCACAATAATGCCGTTTACCGGCAAGCTCTGAAACGTCGTCAAGGCGACATCGCCCGTGCCCGGCGGCATGTCGACAAACATGTAATCGATATCGCGCCAAATCACCTCTGTCCAAAATTGTTGTACCATATTGCTGACGACCGGACCGCGCCAGACGACCGGCTGCCTAATGTCATCTAATAGTAAATTGACCGACATGACTTCAATGCCGTCAGTCGTACACTTTGGCAATAAGCCCTCGTGCGTTGCATCGGCTTTACCTGTTAAGCCAAAGTACTGCGGCATAGAGGGACCGGTTATATCGGCGTCGAGCACTGCGCAACGATACCCCTTGCGCTGCATAGATACTGCGCTGAGCGCAGTAACCAACGACTTGCCGACACCGCCCTTGCCGCTGATGACGCCAATCACCTTGTCAATTTTGCTGAGCTTATGCGGTACATCCTTATCAAAGCCACCTTTCGGCTTTTCCGTTAAAAGTTGAACTCTTTGAACATCGTCTTTTCCAGATTTACTCATATTCTCTCTCCCATAAGAAATAGTCGCAAATATTCAGTCAAAAACTATCATTTCAAACGCGGTCGAGACGACACAGCACTGTACTTTTCTCGACCGAACTATTACAATTTTTCGGTTTATTATATCACAATAAAAGCGTTTTAACCATACGATATGTTTCCGGATCGTCGATGTCGATAAACTGCTTATCGTCGTGCCATCTAAAGTCGCGCACAGCTTTATGGTTTTGCTGCATCACGCGCTTGCCCGTGCTGTCCAGCGGCAAATTGCGCAGCTCACAATAGTAGTCGGCACCAAACAATACCGGCGACCCCACGCAATTTGCAGCAATCGGACGAATGATATCGCCACTTTTAAAAGCGGCAATCATCGCCCTTAGCAAATTGGCGTCTAAAAACGGTTGATCGCCCATGATAAAAAAGCAGGCGCGGCTCTTTTCGTTTAAGGCATTTGTGCCAATTCTTATAGACGTCGCTTGACCGCGCCGATACGCGTCGTTTTTTATTATTTTTACGTTATATTTTTTTAAAATCGGCTTTAAGCGCTCTGCCTCATGACCCGTCACGACCACGACATCGGCAATGTCGGCAGCAAATACTGCATTAAGTACCCACTCGATTAACGGCTGATTGCCGAGCGGCAACAATAACTTGTTCTGCCCCATGCGCGAACTGAGCCCCGCCGCCAAAACGACTGCGCTAAACACGGTAGACCTCGATGACGTGAAACACCTGCCGCAGTTTGAGCTCGGCAGTTAACAGCGCAATTGGTCGTTCGCTGTACTTTTCGACCAGCCGAACGAGTTCTAACATACTAATTGGTAAGCCGTATTGTCCGTACTTATTAAAGAGCAAGCTAATATTGGCAGCTGCCGGTAATTTAGCTAGGACCGTTTGACAAATATACTGAATTGCGCGATCGACGGCAATCGGTTGATTGGGGTCAATATCGATTAACTGATGGCGATGTAGCGCATCGACCGCCGGTTTAACAAAGGCATCACAACCGACGACGATATATACCTCTGTCGACTGCTCTGGCACGACCGGCTCGTGCGCAGCGTGTACTTTAAAGGGCATGCGGCGCGCGCCATCGGCTTCGCAAATAATTAATTGGTAGTTTTTTAAAGCGTGCAGCTGATTGAGCGCTGCCGGCGAAACGCCTTGTACTTTGTCTGCGCCAATCCGAGCGCCGTAAAGTGCCACGCTACTGTGCGCGGGAGCGGTTTCATAATAAGTTTCAATGTCGGCGCGCGCCTTTACCTTTGTCGTCGTCGTATACAGCGTACTATATTCGTCGCTCAGACTATCCCACAATTGATTCAACAAAGTGGTCTTGCCGCCGGCACCGATAATCGACAACAAAACCGACTGACCGGAATCCATTTTATTGCGCAGTGGCGTAACGATTGCCGCATTGAATTGGCGATTGCAAAAGTCTGCCCACTGATCTTCAATTGCACGTCGCACGCTCGCTTGCAAGGACTCAAATTGCGCCAACCAGCGCTCGCCCTGCGCCGTCAAGCGACTGCCGCCACCGGAGGCGCCGCCAATTTTGCGGTCTAGCAGCTTAAAGCCCAGTTCGTCTTCGGCGCGCGCAATCACCGTCAATGCCTTTTTATACGAAATTTTCATCGCCTTAGCGGAATCGCTGAGCGAACCGCTTTGCGCGACGCCCTTGAGCAATTGGTGCGGTCCGACGCCGTAGAACTTTTCGGCGTTTTCTATCCAAATTTTATAATTGACCTTCATCGTTAAACCTTCGCATAATCGCTTCTAATACGGCGCCGCTAATCGTCCGCCCCTTATCGCTAATCGTCCAACAATATGAAGTTTCGGCGCGCGGGTCGACGTCGCCGATTTTAGTGTTCGGCGGTACGACGGTGCCATCCGCTATCATGCCGCGCACGACGCCGTCCAGTTTAGCGCAAACTGGCGCGCCGTCCACTTTGGCGATGACATCGCCCGTTTTAACCATGTCGCCAATCTGCACGACGACCGTCACGATGCCTTTCGCCTCACTATAGTGCACCCGCTCGTGTGAACGACCGGCTATTACGCCCGGTATACCGGTGTTTTCTACCGCTTCGCCGCTCTCGATAAGCGCCCCCAAAAAATGACCGCGCTTTGTTTCGACGACGTAATCGGCATCCGCACCGGCACAGATTTTAGGACCTAAGCCAATCGTCAACGGCGCATAATCCGCCCTATAATTTACCGGCTTTTTAGAGAGCGTTGCGTCGATAAAGACATCGGGTTGCCACGCCTTCATTAAATCCGCCTCGGGCAGTGTCGTCACGGCGACAAACTGTCGCGCTGCCAACCCTAAAACTTCTGAAATGTCGTCGACAAAGCGACCCTCGACCCCCTCGACTGTCGTCGCGCCGTCTTTTACAGCGGCGGCAAAGGCAACTGTACGCCTGACGACTAAGGGATTTTCAAGTTCTACTACCACTACGATAAAGCCGCTATTATGTAATTTATGTGCGACGGCGCTCGCCAAGTCGCCACCGCCTCTAATCAGCACTTTCATATTGACCACACTTTCTCTATAATTGCCAAGTCTGTCATTTTGCACGCAGTCGAGAAATCCCTGTTTTTCTAAATCATCTTTAAACTTTTAACGGTTTTTTTATGCCAAGTCGCCTGTATTTCAGCCATAATTGCCAAGCTAATTTCCGCAGGCGAATCGCCGCCAATGTCGATGCCAATTGGCGCGTGAATGCGCGTCGGCTCAATACTTAAACCGCGCGCCTTAATTTGATCATAGGTATATGCGACCTTCTTTTTACTGCCAATCATGCCCAAGTAAAAATGCGGTTTGTCCTTCAGCGCGATCAGCGCCTCTAAATCGTGCTTGTGATCGTGCGAGACGATGACGATGGCGTCTCCCGAATAAGTCTCCAAATTCGACAGTTCCGCTATGACATCGCCGCAAATAACGGTAGCATTGGGAAAGCGCGCCGCATTGGCAAACGCCGCCCTGTCGTCGACGACGACGTAGTGATAGTCGAGCATTTGCGCCATTTTGCTGAGCGCCAACGAAATATGTCCGGCGCCAACGACTATAATGCGGCGCTTTCTGACATAGGGTTTAATCATCACGCTGACGTCGCCACCGCACGCCATTTGCAGTGCCTCTTTGTCGTTTTCGTCCATCTTAAGGCGATACTCGACGACTTTATTGACGCCGTCCTTTAAACACTGTAAACCGTCTTCAATTGCCTTTTTCTCAACTGCGCCACCACCAATTGTACCGGCGATAATAGCGCCCTGGTCGTCGATTAACATTTCGGCATCGTGGCGCGGACTACTGCCCTGTTGGTCGACGATAACGAGGTGCACCACCGCTCTATTCTCCTCAATGGCATTAGCCAAGGCTAAAATAACATCTCTATTCATAGTTCCCTCCTACAATTATAATACCAGTATTCCGCAAAATCGGCAACCATCGCATGATTAACCACAGCGTTGTGTATTGACAAACATAACGGTCGTGATATAATTATTATAGAAGAACTTAGGCCTTCAAGAGATTGTTATGAAAAAAAATAACTTGCGCATTACACTCATACTATACTGTATATTAATTGTCGTTTTTATCGTCAGCTTATCGATTGGTCGCTACCAAACCGACATTGCAAATTTACTTAAAAACACTGCTGCGCGCAATCAATTGGCGCTCGTCGTCATAAACATACGATTGCCGCGTGCGATTGCCGCGCTATTCATCGGCGCCGCTCTGGCGACTGCCGGTACCGTCTTTCAGACTTTGTTCAGAAATCCTATGGCTTCCCCGGCAACGCTGGGCGCCAGTTCGGGTGCCGCCTTTGGCGCACTGTTGGCTATTTTTTTAGAGCAGTCCTACGGCGTCGTCATCGCAACTGCCTTCTTTGGCGGTCTGCTGAGCATCGTCGTCGTAATAGGCGTTATCCGGCACTTAAATATCGAACCAATGCTCGGCTTAATACTAACCGGCATGGTCGTCAGTTCGTTGTTTGGCGGTCTGAACTCACTGTTAAAACTGCTGGCAGATCCGCTAAAAACACTGCCCGAAATGACCTATTGGCTATTCGGCTCACTCGCCAACATCGGCTACCCCGAGCTTTTAATCGTCGCCGTCGTCATCGCCACAGCATGGCTCTTGCTCTATAAACTGAGCTTTCGCATCAACGTACTTTCGATGGGCTACGAAGAGGCAAAGACGCTGGGCGTGGATGCCAAGATGACGCTTTACATTAGCGTATTGGCGGCGACCCTGTTGACGGCGGCAAGCGTTGCGATTAGCGGCATTATCGGTTGGATTGGTCTCGTCATTCCCCACATTTGCCGCAAATTGGTCAGTCAAGACAGCAAGTGGTTAATTCTTACTGCATCGCCTATGGCGGCAATTTTTTTACTGGTTATCGACACCTTGTCGCGCACGCTCTACACGGCGGAAATCCCGGTCGGCATTTTAATAAGTCTAATCGGTGCACCGGTATTTTTATGGATATTGTTGCGCAGAAAGAGGCACTATGATACATTTTAAAAACATCTCATTTTCATATGACGACGCGGTCGGCTTTGAAACTTTAAACGTCGCAATCCCACTCCATAAAGTGACGTTTTTACTGGGCGAAAACGGCTCCGGTAAGACCACCTTCATCAAGCTATTATTGGGGCTCTTAACGCCGCAATCTGGCGAAATTGTACTCGGCGAGGAAAGCGTTCACAGCCTAACAGCGCGACAGCGCGCCCGCTTAATGGCGTATATTCCGCAGGAACACGGCGCGGTGTTTAACATTGCCGTCGAAGATGTCATTTTGATGGGCTGTGCCAATGCGCTGAGAGCCTTTGCCGAACCCGACTTAAACGCGCGGCGACGCGCTAGGCAAATCGCCGCCGAACTACATATTGAACACTTACTGGGCAAGGGCTATAAACAAATCAGCGGTGGCGAACGCCAGCTCTGTCTGATCGCGCGCGCGCTCATGCAAAGCGCTAAAATCATCGTCATGGACGAACCGACGGCAAATCTAGACTTTGCACATAAACTAAACTTTTTTAAACTGATCGAGCGTTTAGCGGCGCGCGGTATCACTGTAGTCATGAGCAGTCACCAACCGGAAGATGCCTTAAAATACGGCGATTACGTGATTTTTATGAAAGCTAATCAATGCCTTGAGTACGGCGCAATCGACGACGTGATGACCGTGCAAAATCTGTCCAAATTATACGGCGTCGATATCGGCGATACGCACTTGGCTCAAGACGTCGCTGAGCAGAACCAGATAAACCGACAGAGAATATTGCACTTTGCATAATACTATGTTTTGGAATAAAAAGACGATAAAACTATATAGCGACGCGGCAAAGTACACGGGCTTTCACGAGGCGCTCGTCGCACATTTGCTGCCCCACCTTAAAGCCACAGATACGCTGCTCGACATCGGCTGCGGGCACGGCTTTATCGACTTGTTGCTCGCCCGCCACATCGCTCGCGTCAGCTGCGTCGATATCGACGCCGCGGTCATGGCGGAACTCGTCGAACGGGCACCGCATAATTTAACTGCAATCGTCAGCGACTTTGCCAATTTACAAGTAGAAGCACACGATTACTGTTTACTGAGCTTCTACGGCAAGTTGACAAAAGATTATCGGCGCATTGCCGAACTGTCCAATAAGGGCATTATCACGATAAAAAATATCAGGCGTACCGTGCGCGACTTGCCCGCTCAAAAATCGCTGAGGCGCGAGACGCACGGCGATGTCGTTCAGTTTTGCAAGGCGCAAAACTTAAATTTTGAAGAGATGATACTGACCTTGCCCTTTGGACAACCCTTTGTCGATATGGACGATGTCTACACCTATTTGGAACGTTATAAACCGTTAAATAGCGGCGACTATGAAGACTACCTCAAAGAAAATCTGCAACGCATTGAACACGCGCACTATCGCTATTATCTACCAAAAGAAAAACAAATCGGCATCGCCATAATAAATCATCAATAAAGGAGAAAACATGAAAAAGTATTTAATATTTATAGCACTAATCGCACTCGTTTTAAGTGGTTGCCAAGGCGAAGTTGCAACGACACAAACATTTACTGACGACTTGGGCAGAACTATTACACTGCCCGCCGACATAGAGCACGTTGCGCCAAGCGGGTATCCGTCGCAAATGCTGCTATTTACGCTAGCACCGGACAAGATGGTCGGCTGGGCGGGGCACCCACAAGCGGGACAACTAAAATACGTTAAAGAAGAATACGCCAACTTACCGGAATTCGGATCATTTTTTGGCAAGCGCGGCAATTTGAATAGCGAGGCATTAATGGCGAGCAATGCGCAGCTCGTCGTCGACTTCGGCGAAGAAAAGCCCGGCATTCGCGAAGATTTGGATAAGCTACAACAAAAAATAGGCATTCCAATCGTCTTTATTAAGGGCGACCTCGAAACGATGTCGAGCGCCTACACAAAGCTGGGTACACTGTTGGACTGCGCAGATAAAGCCAAGGCTTTAGCTGATTTTTGCGATCAGACAATGTACTATGCCGCGACAAAGAGCGATTTAGTAAAGACCCCTGTGCGCATTTATTTGGGAGATGGCAACGATGGGCTAGAAGCCGTTTCGGCAACTAGTGTACACGGTCGCGTCATTCATATGATTGGCGCTGAGAACGTCGCCCAAATCGAAAAGACACAGGGCAACGGCGGCAGCACAATTAACGGCGAGCAACTGATTAACTGGGATCCCGAAATCATTTTAATCAATCGCGCCGGCGCCTTTCAAAAAGCCCAGCAAAACGCAATATTTAAGTCGCTCGACAAACCGATGCACCTCGTGCCAAACGCCTTTTTCAACTGGATGGGGCGACCGCCTTCAATCAATCAGCTGATGGGCGTCTATTGGCTGGGCAATTTAGTCTATCCCGACATCTACGACGCCGATGTGCGCGCCAAAGCAAAACAATTCTACGAATTATTCTTCGACTATCAGATTAGCGATGATGAATTGGATACGTTGTTGGAATAAAAGCGAAATGCCTTCACTTCGATCGAGATGACAAAAGTACCTTTCCCGCCGTTCCATCGACGAACACGACATCGCCATCGCGTAGTCTTTTCGTGGCATCGCCAGTCGCCAACACGGCGGGAATTTGATATTCGCGGGCGACGATGGCGGCATGGCTCAAAGTACCACCCATATCGACGACTACTGCAGCAGCTAAACTAAATAAAACCGTCCACTCCGGATCCGTATAAGGGCATACCAAAATATCGCCCTTTTTTAATTTATCAAACTGTGCCGGTTCATTTACTATGCAAACTGTGCCGCTAACCGCGCCAGCGCTACCGCTGACCCCGACAATATCTTTATCCTTCGTCGTCAACAGCTTGCTAACGCAATGGTTCCAATAGGCCTCGGCAAGCGGTCGCTTGAGCTTTCGGCGCTCAATTAAATTGGATTTCTGCTCGCTGATTGCACCAGCTTGCAATACTGCGTATAGTTCATCGGCGAATAAATAAAGTAAATCGTCATATTGACAATCGAGCAATTTAGCAGCTTTTTTAAGTAATTCGCGGCAGTATGCAAATTCTGTCTCCCACAAATACTGACTTGCCTCGCGAATTGTATAGTAGTGCCGCACCGCATTGACCTTTTCTTCAAATTTTTTAAACGCTCTTTCTGACAGCCGCTTTCGCATTGCGCTGATAATTCTATCGTATTTCGAATCTTCGCTACGTTGCGAAAGCGCCTCTTCAGCCAAACTGCGCACGGCAACGCGCACAGTGTTGAGCAGTCTAGCGGGATCGTCGTACCATGACTTTGCCGTAAAACAATAGCAATTAAAATCAGAACGATAGCCAAACGCCGCCATAAATGCATCAAACGCTTTTTTAAGCTGATCGCAATCTCGTGTTAATTCGGCATAAGGCAAGCGCAGCACAGCGGATTTTAGCACTTCGTCTGCCGCGATTAAAGCGGCAATTTTAGCGATGGCGTCGTTGATGTCACGCGTTACATAGGATAAACCGTCGACTAAATCGAAGGCGCCATAAGCGCTGTTTAACTTCTTTAATTGCTTATCCAAACGCTTATTCTCAATTACTAGCGGAAAGACGGCGTATCTAAATCTGCCGTATGCCGTATCGCTAATCAATTGCTGCATTTCTTTTAAGCGGTCGGCAATTTCCGGCAACGCATTGGCAGGTTTTGCCTTTATATCTCGTAGTGCGACGCCGCAATCTCGTAAACTCTGACTAGATAGTTTTATATTGCGCTGGTGATTTTTCATTTCCCAAAACATCTTGGGCAGTTTAAAAATACTAAACGTCGGTCTGACTCCGCTGATTCTAAAAGTCGAGATGCCGTCTTTGTCAATTGGCGTGAGCGGATTGACAGCAACCCCCATTTGACTGAGCATTTTTAGCTTTTGCTTTTCCAGTATATTTGCAAAATCAAAATCTAACGGCAAGTAAGGACGCGGTACTTTTTCGAGGTTAAACAGTACAGTTTCTCTAGTCATTGCATTTGCCGGCTTAACCACTGGTAAATCTTTAAAGTCTACTATACTAAAACTGTGCGCACTGGCGACAGTCGTGGTTATCGGTCTGGCTTGCAAAATATAGAGTTCGTCAGCCTGCACCGCCCATTCAATGTCCATAGCGCAACCGTAATGCCTTTCAATTTTTAAAGCAACTGCAATCAAGCGCTCAATTATAACCTGCGAAAGTACCTGTCTTTGCCTTTCGGCGTCTTCGACAGAAACAGTTTGCGTACCCTGCTCAGCGTAGATAATTTTATGGCGCTTGCCGCCAATAACGGTCTTTAGAACAGCGCCGTCTCTAGAACAAATGTATTCATCGGGATTGACCAGACCAGACACGACGGATTCACCCAATCCATAGGCGGCGTTTATCACTATTTGATCGTTGTTGGTTGTCGGATTATTGGTGAACAATACGCCCGCGCAGTCGCTTTCGACCATTTGCTGAAGGATGACGGCAATTGCTACCTGCTGACTATCATAGCCCTGTGCGCTGCGATAATTATATGCTCTAGTGCTCCAGAGCGACGCATAACAGTCCTTAATCCTTTGTAAAACCACTTCTTTGGCAATCGCGTTTAAATAGCTTTCCTGCTGTCCTGCAAAACTGGCATCTGCCAAGTCCTCGGCGCTAGATGACGAACGCACGGCAATTCGGCTACCTTTTGGCAGTTGGCTAAAAAAGTTTTCAAATTGTTGCTGAAAATCGTTTGGAAAACTGCCCGCTTTAATACTTTTGCGGATTTCAGCAAGTGCCGCCGGTACGTCTGCGATGCGCGCTATAGTACCCGCTATATCAATATTGTTGTACGCTATATATCGCTGATAGGCAGCGGTCACGACGACTACCCCCTGCGGCACGGCAATGCCCAAGTTAATCAATTCACCTAAGTTGGCTGCCTTGCCACCGACCAAAGCAGTGTCGCCTTTGCCAAAATTACTAAAATTTTCGATATGCGCTTTCATCTTACACCCCTTTCCGCACCTTATCAATTTCGATAAAACGGCTTACCGCGGCGTCGCAAAAGGTTCGATATATCGCGGCAAAATATTGTTCATTTATCAAATCGGAATTTGAAAACAAGATGCCGGCAGCGCGGATAACGCTCATCAAGCCAGCTATATCCACCTTTACACGGTAATTCTGAGCGTGCCAATAATTGACTAAATCGACTAGAAAATCGCGATAATAACCACTTAGCTGTCGATTCATTTTTTGTTCTTCATCGTAAAAAAACTTAATAGAGCCACTGAGACCATTGCTAAACGCCTTGTGGTCTTTTAAATGCATGCCCTCACCGTATAGAATATCCGCTAAATACTGTATAGGATTGGCTAATGATTGGTCTCTATTTTGCCAATAGGCAGTCAGTTTTTGTCTAATTCTAAGTGCCATCAAGTCAATCATAAAATCTTCTTTGTCTTTATAAAACGTATAAAAACCGCCCTGCGATATTTGTGCAGCTGTCGTCAATTCGCGAATTGATACGCCCTTTATGCCCTTTTCGGCAAACAGTTTTAAACCGACGCGCTGCAGTCTTTTATGAATCGCCAAACGGTCTTCTTCAGAAAATGCCTTCCCCATAATATGCTCCAATCACATGTTTTAAGTCATCGCAATTCACCTGTGAACATATTTCGTTTATGTTCATAGATAGCATATAAAAAATTCCCAAATATGTCAAGTTGTGCGCTACAAAACAAATTTGGGAATAATTCTAAACGTAAAACTACTAACTGTTGAAAACAACGCTAGAAAGCAAAAAGGAAAAGCTTTAAATATCAAATACGAGATATCTCGGCTGCGCGCTGCGCTCGACATGACAAATAACTATTTATAGTACTTTTTGTCGAACACATCGCCGTCAAAGCCCTTAATTTTAATCGATTGAAAGCCGTCGCCCTCAACTAATTCTAAGCGCTTGTCGTCATTTAATTTGGCGATGTCGGCGATGTACTTTTTAGGCACCCCCCAGACCAGTTTTTCTATTGTCTTGGCACCATTTTTGTGAACGATATTTTTGGGTTGCCTGTGCTTTTGATAACTTTCTAAATCGCCGCAATAAAAAGGCATGTGCAGGTCAAAGGGAAAGGTGATCTTCCACTTTAACTTTATGCCGCCCTTTATTTTTTTCTTCATTTCAAATGAATTATACTTATAGCCCAACTCTTCGAGTATGGCGTTTTCTTTGTCCAAATCGGTGGCAAAAGTATCCAAGGCGTACTCGATAAATCCATTGTCGGCTTCTTGAAAATACTTAAACTTATTTGCCATGCAGCCCCTGCCAAACAATTTTAATAGCGCGATCACAAACCAATTCTTTTTGATTGAAAATATCTCTATAAAAGAACCGTCTTCAAACCAAATATTGTGGTTGAATCCGCCCGGGATAACCGTAAATCCTAGTTCTTTAAAATACTTTAGCGCGGCTGCCTTGTCCTCGACCTTATACAGTATGTGACTTAATCTCATAACGACCTCCCCTTTCCGCAGATTGCGCTCTAGGTCTATAAATTGGCGTTTTCAGTTTTAACCATCTTTGCAAATAATCCCGCCGCTTTTATCAACTCGTCCGGCTCGCCCATTTCGGCAATTTTACCGGCTTTGAGCACGACTATTTTATCGACATTTCGAACAGTTCTCATGCGGTGTGCAATGACGAGCACCGTCTTGTTCTTAATCAATTCGGAAAGCGCCCTTTGAATTTTGCTTTCGTTTTCAGCGTCGATCGACGCCGTCGCCTCGTCGAGAACGACAATCGGCGCATCTTTTAGCATCGCCCTGGCAATTGAGATTCGCTGCCGCTCGCCACCCGATAAGCGCTCGCCATTTTCGCCGATTAAGCTGTGATAGCCATTCGGTAGCTTTTCTGCGATATCGTCGCACTGAGCGAGTTTTGCGATGCGTAAAACTTCTTCGTCCGTGGCGTCCTTGCGGCCGACCCTGATATTTTCTAAAATCGAAAAATTAAACAATGTGACGTCTTGAAAGACGATGGCATAATACTTTAAAAGCGTTTCCGGATCAATTGTCGCGATGTCGACGCCGCCCAGCGTAATTGTACCGCCTTGTATATCCCAAAAGCGCGCTGCCAACTTTGCCGTCGTGCTCTTGCCGCCACCAGATGGTCCAACCAATGCCGTCACCTGATTTTGCTCGGCGACAAACGATATGCCGTCTATCACCTTGACGCCCTCGTCATAGGAAAACTTGACATCTTCAAACTTTATGTCATAGCCATTTGGCGAAAACTCGGTTTTTCCGACTTGCGTAGGCATTTCATTCATCTCTTTTAAGCGTTCAATGCGCACGTCGGCATAGGTTAACAGCATCATGTTTTCAAATGCGTGCGTATACGGCACAAAAATGCTGGGCGATATGACGATAAAGGCGATGTAGGTAAATAGCTCTATTTCCGCCCGCGCCAACATCATTGCGCCAATGATGACAAAACTGACTAAGCCGAGTTTTAAGAGCGAACTCGCCAAGCCAAACAGCGCGCCGGAAAACGTTTCTTCTTTAATCAATATTTTTTCATAATCGTCCAGTAGACCATTTAACTCACTTGAATAAACGCCTTCGTAATTATAGGCCTTTAACTCGGCAACGCTGTCCAGCCCCTCTTGAAAACACGATGTGACGTTGAGCTTTGCGCCATGTACCGCTTTAAACTCGGAACGCGTTTTATTGCGCGATAAAAACATCGTTAAAAAGGCAACCGGTATGACCCACATCAATGCCAACGTCATCTTCCAGTTGTAGATAAACAATAGAATTAAAAAGACCGTACTGGTAATCAGCATCGCGTACAAATTGGAGATGGCGTGCGAATAAATGTTTTCCAGCTCCGTTGCGTCGAGCATAATCGTCGAAGTCAAATCTGCCAAATCGCGCTTGCCAAAATAAGCCAGCGGCAACTTCCTTAACTTTTCTGCCAAATTAATTCTATTTTTAGCGCTTTCTAGGTAAGTTTTTGTATATGCCAAGTCGTAGCGCTTGCATTCGATTAAAAACAGGACGACTACGATGGCGACGCCACAAACGATAATCGTAAAAACACTTGGAATCTTTAAACTGCCAATGATGCGATCTAGTATGTAGAGCGCTAAAACGCCGGGTAGTACGTAGAGAAAATTGATTAACGTACTCCACCTAATCGCCTTTATCATGTCGGCAGCGCCCATGGCACTCAAGGCGTATTTATTAATCAAATGTTTTTTCACGCCCTCTCACCCCCTCTTTGATCTGCTTTTAACTGCCAAGCGAGTGAACTCTGGTATTCTTCGTACATTTTTGAGTAGCTGCCATTTTGCTTAATCAGTTCGTCGTGACTGCCTCGTTCAATTATTTTGCCCTCGGAAACGACCAGTATTTTATCGACATCGCGTATGCTACTCAACCTGTGCACAATCATCAGCGTCGTCTTATTGCGACTGAGCTCTTTTAAGCCGGCTTGCATTTTATACTCGTTTTCGGGGTCGGCAAAGGCAGTGGCTTCGTCGAGCACGACGATTGGTGCGTCCTTCAGAATGGCGCGCGCCAACGAAATGCGCTGCTGTTCACCGCCCGATAGATAAGTGCCAGACTTGCCGATAACCGTATCGATGCCGTTTTGCAAGTTATCGACGATTTCTCTGGACATCGCTAAATCTATTGCTCGATTAATTTCCGCCTCGCTCGCATTTTCATTGCCCATGCAAATGTTTTCTCTGATATTCTTACTAAACAATTTAGTGTTTTGGAAGACAAATGCAATGTTGTCCATCAAATTCTGTTTCGATATCGCTTTAATATTTTGCCCACCAATCAGTATTTCACCGGATTCGACGTCCCAAAATCTGACCGCTAAGCGCGCAATAGTCGTCTTGCCAGAACCCGAAGCGCCCACCAAAGCAACGCGCTCACCGCTCTTTATCGTAAAACTGATGCCGTCGACGGCGTTTGTCTCGGCGCCAGGATAGGAAAACGTAACGTTTTTAAATTCAATGTCGTAATTGCTGAGCGAATCCGACAGCGCCGGATACGTCATGTCCTCAAAGTCGAGCAGTACTTCTATTCTATCCAGTGCCGCCTCGGCATACTTGCCATTTCTTTGAAATAGTGCCGAACGCATAATGAGCATTATAAAGTTAGGCAATACGAGCAAATAAAAAATATAATTGCTCACCAGCAGCTTTGTGTCGTCGTAGCGCGTCAACATAAACGCGATAACAGGCGCTAAGAAAACCGTTGCACTCTGCAAGATAATCGTAAATAGACTGTTTTTATTCTTCCACAGCAAGACGTATTTAAGGGCAAACTCGCGGTATTTGATAATGCTATTGTAAAATTTCTTAAACGAAAAGACACTGCCGCCAAAGGTCTTAACGACGGGTATACCCCTGACGTATTCGATGGCCTGATTGCTCATTTTATCCATTTCTTCAGTATATAACGCCATAAATTCGTTGAATTCCTTGCCCATCATGCGCATCATCACGAGCATCGCCAGACCGAGCGGAATCATCGACAGCAAACCCAGCCGCCAATCGACGACAAACATGCTGACCAAAAGAAAGAGCAGTGAAACCAGAGAACCCGATAAGTCGGTCAGCTGATGTGCTAAAAAATTATGTGTCGTTGCGGCGCCCTCGTTGATGACCTTTCTAAGCTTGCCGCTCTCAACCGTATCAAAGAATCCGAGCGGCTTGTTGAGCAGTGCTTCCATCGATTTTTTTTGCATGCCAACCTCCACCCTAAATGCCGCTAAGTGTGAACTCATCAGCGCAATATAATAAATAACGATGCCGAGTATTGCAGAAACGCCTATCCACAAGGCGTAACCGGATATCGTAGCAAACTCTAAATCGAACTGGTTTTGTAAGATATTTCTAACCAATAACCAAATTAAAACAAATGGCAAAGCCGTTAGAATAGAAGAAACGCCGCCCAAAATCAGCGCGACTGGCACCAGTATTTTTTTATTGCCCATATAGGGAATAAACCTTTTGAGAATGTTCTGCTTTTTCATAATCCCTCCAATTCGTTACAGCTAAATCATAATTGAGATGGATTATCAATTCAATTGCTATTCGTTTACTCTATATCCCTATTCGTTTATTTGTTTTTTGGGATTAAGTAACCCTATGTTTGGAAGGATTGCAGCCATATCTATTTTTATAGGCTTCAAAAAACTTGTCGTAAGACTTAAAGCCGACCAATTCGGCAATTGTCGTTATTTTAATATCACTATTGACAATTAAATCGTTGCCCTTTTCAAGTCTTTTATTGAGATGGTATTTATAGGGTGACATGTTGTAATAATCTGTAAAAATGTCCTGCATGCGGCTCAGGCTGATGTTGAACATTTTGGCGAGCTTTGGCATAGCATAATAGGTATCCAAGTGCTGATCTAAAAAATGCTTGATCGCTATGACGGTATCGACCTGCTGTTGTTTATAAGTTTTAACCTTTGTATGCGCCTTACGCTGCATCATTTCAATGACGCAATTGAATAAATCTAAGCTCTTGACAAAACTCGTGAAGTAATTTTCACTAATCATCGCACTATATAAATCGTCTGTAACGCTGTCGAGGGCATCTGTTTTATTGAGCAGTACGCCCTCCCTCAAGTCGGGATCTCGCAAAAAATTCTTTAGTGTATGCGTCTGCCATTTTCGTTTTTCAAAAGCGTTTATTATTTCCTCGTGATAGCAAAATAAGCCAATTGTCATAATTGTTTTCGCATAATTAAAATGAAATTTTTCATTGAAGACAAAATTTCCCGAAAAGCAAAAAATATCGTCTTCGTTTAATAATAATCCCTTATCGCCTTTACCCTTTAAGGCAAATTTACCCTTTAACAATTTGCCCAAATACAGCGAATCCTGTTTATAAAAAACGATATCTGTGCCCTTCAATTTAGAGTCCAAGCGGTATTCCGACAACGCCGGATATAGTGACAATTCAGAATTGAAAAAGACACTCGTCCCCTCGCCATATTTAGGATTCATGGTAAATGTCGCTTTATTGCCTTCGTAAAGGGCGGCTTTTGGGTCTCCCCATAAATCGAATGAAAAATCTTTTCTTCGCCTTGCGGTCATATCATTCTCCTCGTTTTCGTATGACGTGAAAATCACATACGGCATCACCATCGGCAATTGTCATTTTTCGGTCTAAAATGGCACCCATCAAATCGTAGGTAATATAGTCTATTTTACAAAAGTATTTGGCCAATTCAAAACAATTTTCTTGCCTTGCTAACTCGCACACTGCGCAGCGCGTATAAGTCGTAATATATTCATCTGAATTTATAACTTGATGGCTAAACTGCCAGTTTGTGGGATATGGCAATGTATGTGAAAGTTTTGCGTTATTCTGAGTTTCAGCGTGAAATTTTTCTGTAAACAGTTCCCTATTCGTCGCCATTTTTAAGAATAGTGGCATTTGCGCGACGCGAATAAGCATTTCTGCAAATACCGCTTCTTCCATATTGCCCTCCGTCGCCCGATAAATTGACAACATCACTATTGGCATCAATAACATCGCATAATACTTGCCGAGGCTTGGCGTTCGAGATAGCATCTGCCGATACTCTCGCTTGGCTTTTCGCTTGATGTTTTTAATATATCTCTTATCATAAACCGTTTTAAGATAGTCGATAGCGGGCTTTGCCAATAATCTAAAAGTAATGCGAGCCATTAAATTATATTTCAAATATTCAGCTTGACTATGCATTTTCGAACCTCCAGTTTTATATCATTAAAGAGCAAACAATTATTTCGTTTCTTCAATTATATTGACTGGCAGACGCTTATTCAATTGCTATTCAATTATTCGACATCCCTATTCGTTTTTTTATTATAGCACACAATCTATTTTGGTGCGATTCCCATTTTTTACAGCGCGGTGCCAGGCATCTTCGGATACATATTCCATATTTGTCAGTACTTCCTTCTGTGCCTGACACTATGCTACACATTTTTTTCGTGCCTGGCACATTTATATGCACCGCTAGTGGTGCCTGGCACTTCTATGTGCAGTTTTCGCTATTGCTATACATGCCTGACATTATTCAACACACTTTTCCTTCTCTTTCTTAGTGCCTGGCACTTTTGTATGCAATTTTCATCTCCGATATAAGTGCCTGGCACTTCTATAGGCTGTTTTGTCGATTTTTCATCACCATACGCCACCGTTTATAGAAAAACACACTCAAAATACACTTATGGCACATGCCAAAAAGTGACACTGCCATTTAGTCGCCGTTTTTTCTCAACGCCAAAAAGCGCCA
>PDWJ01000183.1_pt1 | contig 92185 bp, 87 predicted proteins | sample 1430881 | NCBI WGS metagenome assembly PDWJ01 (sample SAMN01162460, study PRJNA174530) | Oral metagenome, whole genome shotgun sequencing project. | biome: Marine environment; feature: Marine mammal; material: Swab sample of the gingival sulcus; isolation source: swab sample of gingival sulcus...
TGAAGAAATTGGAGGATTGTATTTGTCAATTCTTTGTGTCAACTTGCTTGCCAGGAATATCTCTCAGAAGAGCATTATGATTTTCTGAGGAAACTCTAATTAGTCGACCTTTAAAAAAAGGCTTTTTTCAAGGTCGACTAATTATCCATAATACCGGAAAACGACTAAAGTCTTCGCGATATTTTTTTCGTCAATACCTCTTGTAGCTGGCAAGCCTACTGCCAGATTCCACAGGCCATCTTGGCGGCACATCGCCTCTTTTCCTGGAAGACAAATGACAGCTCAAAAGCGTACCGCCCATCTGGATCAGTTCTTGTCAGTTTGCCTGAAGCGCTGTACAGTTCGGTTGTTGGGTTCACCTTTTTTGCTGCCAGAATGGGCGTTGATCCCGGCATGCTTTGCCCTCAGAGTGGATGCGGCCAGCTGCCGCTGAGACCGGATTTTCATGACCAAGCCGGTAGGGCTGTACAACAGCTCTGCATGGCGCAACTTACAGGTGTACGTATGAAAGAATATCTGGATCTTGTTCGTCACGTCAGAGAAAACGGCACCTTCAAGGGAGACCGCACCGGCACCGGTACCATCTCGGTATTTGGCTATCAGATGCGCTTCGACCTGAGCCGTGGTTTTCCGTTGATTACCACAAAAAAATGCCATCTCCGCTCCATTATCGCCGAGCTTCTCTGGTTTCTCAAGGGTGAAACCAACATCAAGGGACTCCATGAGTTCGATGTCACTATCTGGGACGAATGGGCCGACGAGGCAGGTGAACTCGGGCCAGTCTACGGGTCCCAGTGGCGGAGCTGGCAAGGAGCCAACGATCTCACCGTCGATCAGATCAGCAAGGTGGTGGAGCAGATCAAGACCAACCCTAACTCCCGACGGCTCATTGTCAGTGCCTGGAACGTTGCCGAGCTTGACAAAATGGCCCTGGAGCCCTGTCATGCCTTTTTTCAGTTCTATGTTGTCAACGGGCGTCTTTCCTGTCAGCTCTATCAGCGCTCCGCTGACATCTTCCTGGGGGTACCCTTCAACATCGCCTCCTACGCGCTGCTGACGATGATGATGGCCCAGGTTACCGGGCTTGAGGCCGGCGATTTTGTCCACACCTTCGGCGACGCCCATATCTATAGCAATCACATGGAGCAGACCGCACTGCAGCTCACCCGTGAGCCGTACCCTCTGCCGCTCATGAAGCTCAACCCCAAGGTGCAGAGCATCTTCGACTTTACCCTGGAGGACTTCGAGCTGATCAACTACCAGGCCCACCCACATATCAAAGGCGAGGTGGCGGTGTGATCTGCTGTTGTCGACAAGGGCCAAAACAACTATGTACAGGAGACGTCCATGACCGGTAATACTCCGGGAAAAAGTGCCCCTCCCCGTCGTTTCTGGCAGCTGCGCAGCGTCAGAATCCTGTTTGGCGTAGTGCTGACAGGCTGTTTACTGATCCTCGCAACGCCTTACGGTGTGCGGATTTTCCTGGAAAACTGGCTGGAAAAGAACGGTGCCGACGCGGTGAGCATCAACCGGGTACGGTTGAACCCGTTCACTGGTCTTGCCGGACTGGAAGGGACAGATATCAAGCAGGGTGGCAGCACGGTTTTTTCCGACGCAAACATCTTTTTCAATATCGGTCTCAAACGACTTTTCCGTAAAGAGGCCCTCCTGCAGCATGCTGTCATCACCGACGTCCTCATTGACATCGAGCAGTACGAGGATGGCTCGTTACGCATCGCCTCGTACACGGCGCCGTCCGGCACAGAGACAGCTGCTCCGGAAAAACCCCGGCAAAAGGCGGACAAGGCCATGGCCTGGATGTTCAATATCGCCCTGATGGAGCTCGAAAACGTCACTGTCCGGTTCCGTCGACCAGACCTAGAAACCAAACTGGTTATCGAGCAGGCAAGGCTTGAAAATTTCAGCACTGACGGCGACCGCAACAATGCCTCGCTCAGCCTCCGGGGAACCCTTAACGATACGCCTGTCACCCTGGAGCTGCCACAACTGAAACTACTCCCCGAAATCCTCATCAAGGGCAGCATTGACATCGCCGGCCTCGCTCTGGATGACCTCGCAGGTGCACTCAGCCCCTATCTCGATTCCTTCAGCGGTAAGGCAAGCCTCAAGGGGGCTGTGGACTTGTCACTGGCATCAAGCGAGGAGATGCAGATACGCTATGATGGCGACATCCTGCTCGACAAGGGCAATATCGGCGGCAAGGGATGGAGCACCAGCGGCACCGTCTCCTGGGAGGGTCCAGCCTCCTTCACCATGCAGAAAGACCTGATGACCGTCGATGTCAACGGTGACCTCCAGGCCCTTGATGCGACCTTTGATATGTCCGACCCCCTCATCGACATTGACAATCCCGATATCCGAATCTCCGGACACACTATGGTGAATATCGCCGAAGACCTGGTAGTGGATTCTTCCGCATCCCTGCGTTTGGCCAAGACGACCTATGCCATGGATATCCTCAATACCGGAACCAGTGAGACAGAATGGGACGGCAAGGTCAGGGTGGACATCGGCAAGGATGTGGTCATTGATGTGGACGGTAAACTCCGGGCCCAGGGGGCTACCTTTGACATGCCTGATCAACATATTGACATCGACTCTCCAGACATTGTCATTGAGGGTAAAAATTTGATTCGGGTTGCCGATGAGGTCCTCGTTGAAAGCGATGCGGCGCTCACCTTGACGTCAGCCACCTATGCCATGGATATCCTGAAAACCGGGGCAGGGAAAACCTCCTGGCAGGGTAACGTCCATCTGGGAACCGGGACCGAAACACAAGGGCTCCGGCTTCGCGTCAAGGGTGATCTCGATATGGCCGACCCCCTTTACACCATGGCCGTCAACAATGCCGATATGGCAGCCAAAGATCGTCGAATCACCTGGAACGGCTCAGTCGAGTATGTTGCCGGCTCCGGGGCTGATGCCAGCAGCCGGATCGCCACAAACGGTACACTCCTCAGTGAGGCTGCCAGCTTCACCCTCCCGGAAGTTATCACACTTTCCCAGCAGGCCCTCCATTTCAAGGGCACCAGCGACATTGAACTGGGCAAAGACCTGAAGGTCAACAGTAACGGTAATCTCAGCCTTGGCGAAACCAGCCTTGACATGGCAGGCCTGTCGATCGGTGACAAGGAACTAACCTGGACAGGAACCGTTGCCTACCGTCTCGGTGAACACCAGGAGATCACCACTGATGGTCAATTGACCCTGGAGTCTTTGTTCGCCGATCTGGGAAAAGCCAATGTCCATCTCTACGAGCAGAGCATCACAGCCATTGCCAAAGGAGGGGTAAGCATCAGCGACAGGCCCCGGTTCACCGGAACCCTTTCCTTTGATGGCAAAGGGCTCCATGTCAACCAGGGGGAAAACCCGTTGGTCAAAGTGAAACGCCTCTTCATCGATAACGCCAAAGATAACGGCAAGGGAGGCCTGTATGCCGCTGCTCTGAACCTGGAAGAACTGATTGTCCCCACATCAAATCTGGTGCCGGTGCAGGTGAACATACCTGCGGTCATCATACGTGACATCAGCTCTCCGGAGCTGACCAGTGTCTCGGCTGGGATGCTTGAGGTGCGTAGCCCCAGGGTACGCAACAAGGATAAGGCAACCCTGCTGGCAGAACTGGATACCCTTAGTGCCAGTGATATCAGGGTGGACAACCAGCTCAACCTCCAGGTTTCGACATTGACCGCAGACAACGGTGTTTTTCTCGAAAACGATGACCAAAAACCTCTGGCAACGCTCACCGGCGCCAAGGCCTCGGCCATTAGTTACTCCTCCCAGTCCGGCTTGATCTGCGATACCGTTACCCTGGATGGAGCTTTCGCCAGGCTACTCAGAAAAAAACAGCAGCAGGCCTCGAAACAAAAGGAGGTCGTTGTCAAAGAGTCCACCCCTCCATCTCCCCTGCCGATAAAAATCGGCAAGGTACATGTTACCGGGGAAAGCGGTTTCACTTTTACAGATTCCTCCCTGCAAGAGCCTTTCACAACTACCTTTATCATCAAGACCCTTGAGGTCAACGATATCGATCTCAACGATACCGGGCATTCCTTCTCGTATACGCTTGACGGTGCCTTTGACAAGTATTCACCGCTACATGTCACCGGGAAAAGCGCGCCACTTGCACCTCAGCTCTACATTGAGCAGGAAGCTACCCTGCGGAATTACTCGATGATGCAGGTTTCACCCTACTCTGTAGAGGCCATCGGCACCTATTTCCCCTCAGGCTCTCTGGACCTGAGCTCAACGCTGAAACTGGCCGAAGGAAAGATCAACCTACAAAACACCCTCATCTTCAGAGAACTCACCAGCAAGTCCATTAACGGTGAACTGGGGGCAAAACTCAATAATCAGCTTCCCGTCCCGCTGGACCTGGCAATCACCATGCTCCGCAATGACAAGGGCGTCATCAATCTCAAGGTCCCTTTAAGGGGTAAACCATCCCATTTACGTGTTGGCCTCAGTGATATTATCGTCTCTACCTTGAGCAGGGCGATTACCGCCGCCGTTACACCCTATCTGGCCTATACAGTATTGGGACCAGCCGGAGCACTGGCGTATCTAGGCGTCAAGGTCGGCGAGAAAATTCTCGATCCAAACCTGCCTGCCCTGGAGTTTCAGAGGGGTGCGACCAAGCTTGATGATAACCAGATAAAAATCTTGGAAAAAATCGGCAATACCATTAAAAAAGAACAGGACACCACGTACACGATCTGGGCCAGGGTGGCGACCTGGGAGATCAGCGGCCTTGACAGTAATGCTGACGAAGCGGACCAGCAAATTCTCCAGGACACGAAGCTTCGTGCAGAGCTGTTCAAGCTCGGTAACGCTCGTTCTCTGGCAGTCAAAAATTACCTCCAGGACCAGTTTCACATTGACGAAAATCGCCTCATGATCTCCAATCCCGGCCTGCTTTTCGGGAAAAATGCGAAGCCACGGGTAGAGTTTATGCGCTAAGCTGTTTATTGCAGCGACCGATAGTATCCGCAAAACCTGCCGCTGCCTCGGCAATGACGCTGGGCGGCTGCCAGGGGCTACAAACAAGAAGGATGAACAAGGTATGACCTATCCGACTGTCTACCCGACAGGAACCACCGTTTACGACTCTTCCAGGTGTTACAATGGCTATACCCTCTTCCAGGCAAAAGAGCATGGAGCGCTGCTCATTGCCATGAACGGCGCTGAAGTCAAGCTCTGGCGAGGGCTCCACGGCTTTCCCAACAAATTGCTGCGCGGTGGCCAGGTTCTCGGGCACAGCGGAGAGCGCTCAACCATGTACGGTATGCAGGATTACCGGGATCTTCTTCAGGTGGACTGGGACGGCAACGTCACCTGGAAATTTAATAGATACGAGTACATCGAAGACCCGGGAGAAGAGCCGCAGTGGATGGCCCGGGTACACCACGACTACCAGCGGGCAGGAAATCCCGTGGGGTATCACGTACCGGGAATGGAGGCACTCCCCGACCAGGGAAACACCTTGTTGCTCGCGCATAAAAATCTGAAAAACAAAAAAATCAGCGACAAGCTCCTGCTCGACGACACCATCTATGAGGTGAACTGGAAAGGCGAAGTTGTATGGGAGTGGATCTGCAGTGAACATTTTGAAGAATACGGATTTCGTGAAGATGCGAGAAACGCGCTCTGCCGAGATCCCAATATGCGACCCTGTGGCGGTGGCATGGGCGACTGGATGCACCTGAACTCCATGTCCCTCTTGGGGGCCAACAGATGGTATGACAATGGCGACCGGCGATTTCATCCCGACAATATCATCGTTGACGGCAGGGAGACAAACCTCATCTTCATCATCGACAGGCAGACAGGCAGAATCGTCTGGAAAGTTGGTCCATACTACGATTATACAGCAGAAAAGGACCTTGGCTGGATCATCGGGCAACACCATGCCCACATGATCCCCAGAGGCCTGCCGGGCGAAGGTAACATTCTTGTCTATGATAACGGCGGCTGGGCCGGTTATGGCTCCTGCCACCCTGCCAGTCCCACTGGGACCAAGAACGTGTTACGCGATTATTCCAGAGTGATGGAATTTGATCCTGTCACCCTGAAAATCGTCTGGCAGTACACGCCTCAGGAAGCCGGCCTTGTCCATCCCACTGACAGTAACAGGCTCTACAGCCCCTTTATCAGCTCAGCCCAGAGGCTCCCCAACGGCAACACCCTGATCACTGAAGGAGGGGGTGGCCGTATCATCGAGGTCACCAGGGATCATGCTCTTGTCTGGGAATATATCTCCCCCTACTGGGGGAAGCAGTTTCGCATGAATATGGTGTACAGGGCGTACCGTTACCCTTACGACTATGTTCCCCAGGTCGATCCCCCCGAGGAAGTCGATATCGCGCCAATAGATGTTGTCGATTTCAGGGTAGCGGGCGCAGCATCCAGGGGTGCACGTTCAGAGAGTATCGTCAAGGGCGTTCTTCCCTACCAGACGTCTTCTGCCCTCTGCGTACTCTCGGACACGGATGAGCAGGATTGAGATTGTCCCTGCCGCGAAGACTGTGCCGGTAATATTGAACAATTCAAACTTCCCTCGTAACCATGCAACAAAGGAGAAATGAGATGAAACAGCTTTTCGCAGCAGTACTGCTGGCATGTATGGTCATTATGCCGTCTTGCGGCTGGACCGGACAGTGGACGCCAAAAGATTCTATTACCTTGCAGATCGGGTTTGGAGCTGGTGGTTCCACAGATATAATGGGACGTCTGGTGGCGGCAAAGATAGAGGAAAATACTGGCTGGAATGTCATCGTCGAGAACAAGCCGGGTGGTGCCGGTGTTGCCATGTTCTCCGCGCTCATGCGGCAAAAACCGGACGGGCTGACCCTGGGCCTTGGTGTCAGTACGCCGATCTTTCTCAACCTTGCTGCGCGCGGCGATTCTCTGCCGTTTACCATAGATTCCTTTGACTACCTTGCCACGATCATGCGCGGTGAAATTGCCATGGTGGCCAAGGCAGATGCCCCGTTCAATACCCTGGAAGAGCTTTTGGCCTATGCCAAAGAGCAGCAGGGCGGTATTGCTGTGGCTTTTGATGCCAAGCCACAGCAGATGGTGCTTACTCCGGTCGCCAAGAAGGCAGGCGTGAAATTCAGATTCGTCAAGCACAAGAGTGGTGCGGAGCAGATCCAGAGTCTCCTGGGCGGACATGCCGATGTTGCCTGTACAGCAGGGGCTCATGTCAAATACATCGAAAGCGGTGACCTGAAAATGATCGCCTCCATGAGCAAAGACAGACAGACCTGCGCGCCTGAGGCCAAGACCCTGATTGAAAACGGCTTTACCCTTTATCTCGAACCGTACTTCTACATTGCCGCCCCTCAAGGCTTGCCTGAAGAAGTGAAAAACAGCCTGGCAAAGGCATTTGACGAGGCAATCACCTCCGATACCGTCAAAAAGGCCCTTCAGGACTCCATGCAGGCGACCGCCTACAACCTCGGCCCCGAGGGTACCCATACGATGTTACGCGAAGGAGCAGAGGCTATCAAGGTACTGGTCAAAAATGCCCAGGAGAACTAGCTGCATTATGGATTGATTCGATGCAGAACCGCCTCTCAGGCCTGTTCGTCTTTCTTCTTGGCCTCTTGCTCTTTTTTTTCTTGATTCCCCTGCAGACCGAGGAGGTGGATTACGGCTGGCTGCATCCCGACACCCTGCCCTCGGTTGCAGCTATCGTCATCGGCGCGGCTGGTCTACTTCACTGCCTGTTCCCTAAGGGAGAGGGCAGACTTCACCTTCGCCACGGGATGCGAACGCTGATCTTTCTCGGCCTCGGCATCGCAGGGTTGTGGGGTATGGACGTTGCTGGCTTTGCTGTGGCTGCCCCGGTGATGATGCTGGTTATCATGCTTGTTGTCGGAGAACGGCGGTGGGTATGGCTCATCGCCGGAGTAATCCTCCTTCCCGCTGTTATCTGGTTCTGCATCGATCTTTTACTCAAGCGGCCTTTACCCTGACAATGAACGGCAAAGATGTTTGACGTCGCAAGTGTTATAGCAGGCCTCCAGGATGCGCTGACCCTGTACAACCTGTTGTTTGTCTGGTTCGGTATCGTTATAGGCCAGCTTGTCGGGGCGATACCCGGTGTCGGCCCCGTCATGGCCATGGCCATTGCCATCCCCTTTACCTTTACCCTTGAACCACTGCCAGCTATTGGCTTTCTTATGGGCATCAGCAAGGGGGGGCTCGTTGGTGGAGCGATTCCGGCAATCCTCATCAACACTCCCGGTACCCCGGATGCGGCAGCAACCACCCTTGACGGCTACCCCATGACCAAAAAGGGGATGCCGGAAAAAGCGACAAAAATAGCCCTCTACTCTTCGATTACCGGAGATGCCTTCAGCGATGTCGTGCTGATAACCGTTGCCCCGTTTATCGCCCTGCTAGCCCTAAAAATGGGGCCCATTGAGGTGCTTGCCCTCATGATCTTTGCGTTTTCGATCATCGCCGGTCTGGTTGGAGACTCCATCGCAAAAGGGCTTGCCTCCGCAGGTCTTGGTCTGTTCTGTGCAACGGTCGGACTCGACCCTGAGAACAGTACACCAAGGTTTATTTTCGGGTATTTCGAACTCTATGACGGTATTCCCCTTGTTTCCATGGCCCTTGGCATGCTCGCCGTTGCTGAGGTTGTCAAACGGATGGCGCAGATCAGGGGAAAGATCGAGTCGGCCGTCGTTATTGCCAAAAGCAGGGAAAAGAGCAAGCGGAGTATACGTTTCAGAGAGTTCTGGACCTGCAAGTACACGATCCTGAAGGGATCTCTAATCGGTACTGTTCTTGGAGCTATTCCAGGGCTAGATTCGTCGGCAGCGGCTTTTCTTAGTTATGCCTCAGCAAAACAGGCCTCCAAGGAGCCGCACACCTTTGGCAAGGGAAACATTCATGGCGTCGCAGCTACCGAATCTGCAAACTCCGCCGTTGCCGGCGCCAATCTCATCCCTCTGCTTACCCTGGGGATCCCCGGGAACCTGGCAGCGGCACTCATCATCAGTGCCCTGATGATCCACGGAGTCCAGCCGGGGCCGCTGCTGTTCAAAGAACAGGGGCAGTTGATTTATGGGCTGTTCGGAACCCTGCTCATGGCGAATATCCTGAATCTCTTCTCGGGGCTGCTGGGACTGCGCCTCTGGACAAGGGTTATCAGGGCACCCGAGTCCATCGTTTTTCCGGCAGCGCTTCTGCTCTGCATGACCGGAGTGTACCTGGCAACCGGTGGACTTTTCGGTGTTGCCATCATGTTCATCTTTGCCTTTTTAGGGTACCTGATGAACGTCTACGGCTACTCGGTCATCGTCTTTGTCATCGCCTTCTTTCTCGGAGAACGGTTCGAGCTCTCGCTTTCCCAGTCGCTCAATATCCTGGACGGTGATATCACCATGCTTTTTTCACATCCTGTTGCCCTGCTGCTGTGCGGTTTGGCTGTTCTCTCCCTCATCTGGTTTGGCAGGGACAGAAAACTGCCATAATACCGGTTGCCCACCGTTTCCAGCCCAATCTCGATGCCCAGGAACTGCCCCAGAAGACCTCTTCAACCTGCAATTGCCCGTGAACAAGATGGCTGAGGAGCGAACCTGCAAGGCTTCTGGCACGTGAGCAGGCCAAGGTTCTCCCGTTGGCCCAGGTTACAATGAAATTGACTTCATCGCCGACGACCTTGATTACTATGCGGGCTGGGCTCGAATCTATGAGGGTGAGAGTATCCAGAGTGACCAGCCAAAGGAGAATATTTTCCTGTTTTGGCAGCCTATCGGCGTTATTGTCAGCATCTACCCATGGAACTTTCCCTTTTTGTCATGGTCCGTAAGGGTTGCGCCAGCGCTTCTGACAGGTAACACCATCGTCATCAAACCCAGCAGCGAACCACCGACAACCACCCTCGAATTTGCCCGGCTTGTCGCAGAATAACCTTGATCTTCCCGCCGGCATCCTCAATATCGTCTCAGGCCGTGGTTCCACCTTGGGGGGGCCCTTGTTCGTAGTCTGATAACTGGTATTCACCCTTACTGGCAGTGTCGAGGCAGGGGTTGAGGAGAATCAGCGGAAAACATCACCAAGTGCTCGCTTGAGCTTGGCGGCAAGGCACCAGCAATTATCTGCGCCGAGCGTGTCTATGTAGAAAAGGGGATTGAACGGCAGTTTACTGAAAAATTGATTCAGGCCATGCAGGATGGCGAAAATCAGGTATTGGCGGCGCAAATGGCAAGCATGGTCTTTACGAGTACCTGCAAACACACGTCGCTTATATCCAACACTGATCATATGCTGTTCAGGCATCCTTGTCGCTCTCTGACAAGCAGAGAGCTGATTACAGGGTGCTTTGGCGGTTTTTTCGCGAAGCGCCCTGTAATAAGACAAGCAAAGGAAGAGAGGTAACCAGATAAAAAATACCCTCTCAGACACGACGATCTGAGAGGGTATTTTTTATCTGGTGCCGAGACCAGGATTTGAACCAGGGACACACGGATTTTCAGTCCGTTGCTCTACCGACTGAGCTATCTCGGCACTGTCTCCTATAAGGTCCGTTTATCTAGCAAAACCTGCCTGATCCTGTCAATACTTTTTTCCTACTTCTCGGGGGTGGTCAATAACTCACCCAGATCAACATCAAACTCATCCAGGGCGGTGCCGGTCTTGACAGCTTTGGTTGCCACCTCGCCCATGGTCTCCAGGGATTCCTCCAGCGCAAAACCCTCAACCTGCAAGTCTTCAAGGCCAGTTGCCACCCTGTCTTCTGTCCCTGCAGCATCTGTCAGCGAAGCCGTCGTGGCCGGAATCTCATCGGTCACTGTAGCAACAGTCTCTTCTTTCGCGGAAGGCGCCAGGTCCGAGATATCCATGTCTCCGAAATCAAGATGTCTATCATCGGTTTTCTTTTCCTCGGCCGGCACCGCTGTTTCAGGTTCATCTGCTGCCTCCTGCACACCGGTCTCGTCTGTCGCCACCTCACCAAGATCAAGCATTGGTTCCTCAACCGGGGCAGCCTCTTCCAGGTCGTCAAAATCCAAAAGCTCTTCACCGTCTTCCAGGTCAAGCTCCGTTGCAGCAGAGTCGTCTTCAGCAGGAGTCTCAAGGGAAAATTCAACCTCTGGCTCACCTTCTACTCCGATCTTGTCTTCTTTTGTCAAACGCTCAAGTTCAGCTTCTCCTGCCGGCGAAGGACTCATGGGCGTCGCAACTGGTTCCTCCTCAGGAAGAGAAAACTTAAGGAAAAACGGGGAAGGAGTGTCATAGATGGTGCCGTTCAGAGCTTTGGCCGAAGAGCCCACCTTTTTTTTACACTTTTTGCACCGTTCAAGATGATCAAATGATATAAATCCACATTTCGGACATCGCATTATTTCGCCCTGTCTGTAAAATTCCTGAAAATTTGATACGTTCTCTTATCATTAGGCATTATCGCACACGCAAGCCACGAAAATCAAGGCGTGATTGTCCGGCAATGCATTTTCTTCAAAAAATGCACAAAAGCCCTTACCAGGGTCCATCGATGTCCCTACTTCTTGACTTTGTCTTTCTTCTTCTGTAAAAAACTACGTCGTTCATAACTGCTGGAAGCTCACCTTGCAGGTCCTTAACACTCAACCATGCATATCACTGGCAGCACAAAAATATTCTCAGCTCCTCAACGCCTGGCGCTTCTGACCGCGTTCATCGGCGTCGTACTGATCATCATCCAGATTGTTCTCCTCCTGGCAAACGGCGATGGTCTCTGCTTTAACGATGGCTGCCAAATTGTTGAACAACAAACCCGCATACCGCCGCTGGTCATCAACATTGCCGGCCTGTTATTCTTTCTCCTCGCAGCCTTCCTGCAGGGTCTCAGTAACACAAAAAAATGTCTGTTCAGCCTCCTGACCCGCTACCTTCTGCTGGCAGGAACAGCGGCCGAAGGTGTGCTGTTCAGTTTCCAGCACTTCGTCCTTACAACCTACTGTTCTTATTGCCTTATCATCCTTGGTCTTATCCTGGTGCTCAATCTCTTGAACGGGCTTGCCCATTTTTTCCGGGCCGCGCTTGTCTTCAGCACAATACTCGCGGTCTTCTCCAGCCTCTCGTTCAGTAATCCAGCCAGCCAGCCAGACCTGGACCAGGGCACCATGGCAATGTTGAAGGCAGAGAACAAAGACCAGCAGGTTTACCTGTTCTTTTCTTCTACCTGCAACCACTGCGCAGCCATTCTCCAGGCCGTCCAACAGCGTCGAGACATGAATATCCACTTCAATCCCATTGACAGGATAGAGCATCTGCCTGTGCAAGGTGTAGAGTTTACTGACAGATATTTTCCGGAAACCAACCGGGCGCTGCTGCACACATTAGGGATGAAAGAAGTACCAGTGATACTGATCAAGGACTCGTCTGGTTTTCGGACACTCAAAGGGGAGACAGCCATCTCCGCCTTTTTTGCCGACCGCCACCAGCCGTCATCTCCCCCCATCGGTACCAGTAGTGCTCCAGGTATCCCGGGGCTTGTTCCTGCAGACGACAGTTGCAGTGCCGAGCGCGGCTGTGAAGAGCCGATCCCGGGAATTCCAGGCCAATAACCTGCTCCCGAACATTGGGGCAGACTCTGCGACTGTAATCAGAAACCTCTCCGATACAGCAGTACCGGGGCAAGACGTACAGCCACATTGCTGCGCCACTATCATGCCCGGCACATAGTCATCCGAAAGAAATACAAAATTTCCTTGACGCATATCCAGCAAAGATGCTCTATCTAAGACTTTCTAAACCAACCAGACTCGCCTGTCTCTGACAGAACACACGAAGGAGGAACACGTTATGAAAAGAAGAACACCGGCCCTGTTTCTGTCAATCGCCCTTGTCTTCTTCTGTTCGCAGTCTGCTCTTGCCGCAAAAACACTTCGTCTTACCCTGCAGTTACCCGCGACCCATCATCTGGGCGTCAACATCCAGTCCTTTGCCGATGAAGTCAACGCCAAAACCAACGGCGAAATCAAGGTGGAGATTTACCCCTCTGCCCAGTTATACAAGGACAAGGAGGTTCCCAAAGCTGTGGCCTCGGGAGCCGTAGAAATGGGTGCAGCAGCACTGACCCGATTTGTCGGCACAATTCCTGCGGTTGATCTTTTCTACGTACCCTTTCTCTTTAACAGCGAACAATCGGTTAAAAAAGCGGTTGCCAAGGGAAGTCCGGTACGTCAGCCTATCGATGAGGCCATCCTGGAGACAGGTGCCCGTGTTCTCTGGTGGCAGGCCTACGGCGGTGCAGTCTTCCTCAGCAACGACTTTGCCCTGCAGACGCCTGCCAAATTGAAAGGCAAGAAAGTACGGGTCTTCAGCAAGACCCTCGGGGCCCTGGTTGAGGCTGCGGGTGGTGCACCAACCTCCATTTCCGGTTCTGAGCAATTTCTGGCCTACCAGCGGGGCACCGTTGACGTCGGGATAACCGGAGTGACCGCGGTACAGAAACGCAAACTCTATCAGGTAATGAACACACTCACTGCCACCAAAAGTATGGTGGACATTGAGTTTGTGGTCCTGATCAATGAAAAGGTCTGGCAGGATCTCTCCGATCAGCAGCGTCAAGTCATAACCGAAGCTGCCGCGCGAGTGGAAGGGGAGCTCCGCGAAAAGATGAGCAAGCTGGAGGCCGATGCCTTTGCCTTTGTCGCTGACAAGATCAAGGTGGTAAACCTCACCGACGCTGAGGAGAAGCAATGGCAGCAATTGGCTGAACCGGTGATCAATGAATATATCAAGAACGCCGGACCGCTCGGCCAGCAGCTTGTCGACGCTGCCCGCAAACTGTAACCTTCCTGAACTCGACAGGGGAAATCTTTTCCCCTGTCGTCGAGTTTTTTATGCTTGCATTTATTGACCGACTCAGCACGTTCTTTGGCCGGGTCAGCGCCTGGTTATTTTTCGCCATCGCCGGGGTTATTGTCTTTGAGGTGGTCGCCCGCTACGTTTTTCTTTCCCCCACCATTTGGGGCGAAGAGATGTCCCGCTTTCTCCAGATATGGGCAACCTACCTCGCCGCTGCCTATGTCCTGGCGCAAAGAAAACTTATCGCCATTGACCTGGTGGTGAAAAAGCTGCCACCGTTAATCCAGCGAGCTGCGGAAGCCATGGCCCTCCTGGTCATGGCTGTCTTTTGCCTGGTTACCTGCTGGTATGGAACTGCAGTTATGATTGATTCCATCAGGGTAGGCAGGGCCACCTCCACCATGCTCTCCGTTCCGTACTGGATGACCGAAGCGGCCATTCCAGTGGGCTTTGGTCTCCTGTTGCTGCAGATTTTGGCCGAGCTCTACCGCACCCTTTCCCGAGTGTCTGAGAAAAATGCTCACACCTCGTCTTCAGCATAGCTGCGTTCCATGACTTCCGCCTGCATCCTTCTCGCTCTGCTCTGTCTGCTGCTTATCCGCGTACCAGTAGCCTTTGCCCTCGGAGGTCTGGGGCTCTCGCTACTCTGGCTAAAAGATATCAGCCTGATGATGGTACCCCAGAGTATCTACTCCACTGCCGACAGTTTTGTCCTTCTGGCAGTACCGCTGTTCCTGCTGATGTCCAATATCCTGCTCAAGGGAGGCGTAGGCAAGGATCTGTTCAACGCCGTGCAAAGCTGGGTGGGACACTGGCCTGGTGGGCTTGGCATAGCAACTATTGTCAGCTGTGCCATGTTTTCGGCTATTTCGGGTTCTTCGGTGGCCACTGCCGCAACCATCGCCACGGTAGCCGTTCCTGAGATGATTGAACGGGGCTATAGCCGTCCCTTTGTTCTCGGCCTGCTCGCCGCGGGTGGCACGCTTGGCATTCTCATTCCACCTTCCGTTCCCCTGATTCTCTACGGCGTCATCACCGAGGAGTCCATCCCTGACCTTTTTATGGCAGGGGTTGGTCCAGGACTCCTGCTTACCTCGCTCTTTATCCTCTACTCCTTTGCCTATTCGCTGTTTGATCGTAACTATACCCCCACGCCCAAGGCGACCTGGGGTGAGCGCCGCCAGGCCACTCTACGTGCCTTTCCTACACTTTTCCTCGCTGTTGTGGTTATCGGTGGTATTTATCTCGGGATCTTCACGCCGACAGAATCGGCGGGTGTTGGCTTTGCGCTGTCGCTTCTTATCGTCATTCTGTTGAGAAAGCTCAACTGGACAGGGCTCAAGCAGGCTGTAACTGCATCGATGCTGACCACGGTGACGATCTTTCTCATCATCGCCGGCGCAAAGGTGTTCGGCAAGGCCATTACCCTTTACCGCATTCCCCAGGAAATCTCGCTGGCCATCACCACTAACATCGGAGAGCCGGCTATCTTTGTGCTGGTGGTCTGTGCGGTACTGCTGCTCATGGGGTTTTTCCTTGAATCAATCTCCATGCTACTCATCATGGTACCGGTACTGCACCCGGCTCTGACAGCCATGATGCTGGACCCGATCTGGTTCGGTATTCTTTTCGTCATAATGATTGAGTGCGCCCTGATAACGCCGCCGGTCGGCATGAATCTCTTTGTTATTCAGGCTGTCGCCAAAGCACACCTGCCAGAAATCGTCCGCGGTGTTTGGCCTTTCATCCTGATGATGTTCCTGTCAGTGATTGCCATCTACCTTGTCCCGGACATCGTGCTGTACATTCCCTTTAAACTTTGATCGCAAGCCCATGAACTCTCCAGCGACACGACTCAGACAGCTTCTTGAAAAAGGGGACATGATCATCATGCCATGCTGTCATGACGCTCTTTCGGCGAGGCTCATCGAACGTGCCGGCTTTCCGGTGACGTTCATGAGCGGATTCACTGTGTCCGCGACTCGCCTGGCCATGCCAGACACAGGTCTTATCTCCTTCGGTGAGATGGTCGCGCAGGCCAGGACAATCAGTCAGGCTGTCTCGATCCCTGTCCTGGCCGATGGCGACACCGGGTATGGCAACGCCATGAACATCAAGCGGACTGTCCGGGAATATGCCGCAGCCGGGCTGGCCTGCGTTATGCTCGAAGATCAGGTCTCCCCCAAACGGTGCGGCCACACACAGGGTAAACAGGTGGTGGGATTTGAGGAGGCCTGTCTGCGTATCCAGGCCGCTGTTGATGCCAGGGAAGAAGGTGCAGATATTTTAATCATGGCCCGCACAGATGCGCGCGGTGTTATGGGCATGAACGAGGCGTTGCAACGAATGCAGGCCTTTGCTGAGCTGGGGGCTGATATCCTTTTTCTCGAGGCTCCCAGGTCCGTTGAAGAGATGTGCCAGTTCTGCAACCACGTCTCTGGGTTCAAGATGGCCAACCTGATTGAGGACGGCCTCACCCCGTTACTGCCACCCGAAAAACTTCATGCCATGGGGTACCACATTGCCGCATACCCCCTTGCCCTGCTCCAGGCGATCATTACCTCCATGGAAGCGGCCTTGACAGCACTGGCCGCCGGACAATACCCCCACGGACTTCAGGGCTTTGCCCACGTAAAAAACAGCATCGGCTTTCCTGAGTACGACAAGGAAGAACAACGGTATCATGTTGTAAAAATGAGGGAAAAAGTAAGTTGAGAGAGGGACGCTCTGACCTGATACCGTGGAGTGAGGACGTCGCCGTTTTCTTGACTTGTCCGATCATCGTCAAAATGTCATGCGCGCCTCCAGTGCCCTTTTCTTCTCGTTCTAAATGAAGAAAAAGGCACCGGAAGGTATTACCGCACGATCAAGCGGGGAGCTGACCGTACTATATTTTCAGTGCAAATGAATCGTCCAAAAACCCCGCCACTCCTGTAAGTTCTCGAAGTCCTGCGTGGTCGTCGCTGAAGTTGTCACATGCAGCTGGTCGACATAATTCGCAACCCCTGCCCCCTCGTTTTCAGGCATTTTTGTATTGATATCTGTGGCCATCTTTCCATCGATAAGTTGGGGCTTCATCCCTTCGCCGCTCACCATATATTAAAGCAAGAAGAGGGAGGTCCGTGTGGAGGAATCAAAGTCTTTTACTGCAGGCTATCTGCGTAAAAAGCGATCTTGTCAACTCGTGGATAAGATCACAAAAATACGACGTCTCCTCTGATCATTTCCCAAAAAAATCCTGCTGGAGCCAGCGGATACCAAAGAGGAGCAGTTGCTCATCATCACCGGCAACCGCCTGAAGCTCCGAGGAAAGGAGGGTTGCCGGCAGACTGATGCGTCCTGCAACGATCTCTTTTCTAAAGGTGTCAAGGTCGTAGAGTGCAAGCAGATATTTATCCACCTGGACCCTGGAGAGGCTGAAGCCCTTGCGGACCTGGGGATGCTGCAAGAGCTCGATCATTGCATCGTTGAAATGATTGTAAGGCTCCAGTCCCTGATCGTTAAAAAACTCATCCACGGTCTGCAACCCATGTTGTTGGTGGCCAAGGCAATGATCCTCCTGCACCAGCACGAACTGTTCATGGGCAATTCCGTTTGGATTCCGGGAAACACCGCGCCCGGCCGGATAACTGCGGCAGGCGCCGGGACGATCTTCGTAGACCCTGCAGCCAGCTGCGCTGATAAAGGTGCAGCTGGCCTGGCCGTCATCTACCATGGTAAGAAAACATTGGGGAAAGAGCTCTCCCTCTTCCCAGGCAACGATGACATAGTTGTTGAGAAAGGCGCTGGAATCGATGTTCAGCGCCCGTTTCAGCCGCAGAACATCATAGGGTGTCAGGGCCAGATCCAGCGAACGGCAACAGGCCGTGAAGCAGGCCACATCTGGATGGCAGCGGAACTGGAACTGTTCGTTTCTCTTCAGCGCTTGAAACGCAGGTTCTCCCATCGGCTATCTCGTCTTCAGGGCCAGCAGCGGGCTGGCAATGAATATTGAAGAGTAGGTTCCTACCACCAGCCCGACCAGCAGGGCGAATGAAAAATCGTGGATGGACGATCCTCCGAAAAAAAACAGTGCTCCCACGGTCATTGCGGTGGTCAGCGAGGTGACAATGGAGCGCGCCAGCAGTTGATTGATGGAGTTATTGATAATAGAGAAAAATGGAAGGTCTTCAAATTTTTGCATATTTTCCCTGATGCGATCAAAGACCACCACCGAGTCGTTGAGTGAATAACCGGCCAGGGTCAGCAGGGCAGTGACAATCAGCAGGGTGATTTCAATGTTGAGGAGCCAGCAGATACCGAGCACCACCAGGACATCATGAAAGGTTGCTGCTGCCGCAGCCAGGCCGAAGCTGAAGTCAAAACGTATTGCCAGATAAAAGAGCACCCCTATCAGGGAAATGGCGATGGCCTGGATTGCCTTGTTCCTGAGGACCGAGGAAATTGATGAGCCAATCTCGGATTGAGATTCAAGGGTAAAGCCTTTGTCGGCGAGATCACTGTCAAGGATAGCTGTCAACTGTTCACCCAGGTGTCCGACCGTTTCCTCCTCGATTTTTATTTTGACGATCAGACGGTTCTCCCCTGTAACCTCCTGAAGGTCGATCCCAGGATAACCGTTGTCAGCGAAGGTCTTGCGGACCTCATCCAGGGAGAACGCCTGTTGCGCCTTGTACTGGAGGAGGGAACCACCAGAGAAGTCCACGCCCAGATTGGCTTCGCCCCGGAGTATCTGAACAAAGGCAAACAGGCCGATTACTGCCATGATGGCGGAAAGAGAGAAGGCGATTCGTCGAAATCCCATGAAGTCAAAGTTGGGACGCTTGAAGAGTTGCAAAAAGTTGAGTTTCTTCAGTGATCGTGTGGCGGGGATGGCGTCATAGATCAACCGGCTGCAGAAGAGGACCGCAAACAGGTTGAAGATGATACCAAGCGACAGCGTCACGGCAAAACCCTTGATCGGACCGGTACCGAAGAGAAAAAGTGCCAGGGCAGTGATAAGGGTTGTGACCTGGGAGTCGACGATACTCCAGAAGGCCTTACTGTACCCCGATGCCACCCCGGAACGTACAGATTTGCCAAGGGCAAATTCCTCGCGCATGCGTTCGAAGATCAGGACGTTGGCATCCACAGCCATACCGATGGAAAGGATAATACCGGCAATGCCTGGCAGGGTCAGGGTGGCGTTGAACATGGCAAGCCCGGCAAACAGAAACAGGAGATTGAGTGCCAGGCTCACGTTGGCGATCAACCCGGACAGCCGATAGTAGATGACCATAAACACCAGGACCATGAGGGTACCGAAAAGTCCACTGATCAGTCCCCTGTGGATGGAGTCCTTACCGAGACTTGCGCCCACCGACAGATTCTGGATAATCTCGACCGGGGCCGGCAAGGCACCAACCCTGAGGACGATTGCCAGGTCAGTGGCCTCCTCGTGGCTAAAACGGCCGGTGATCTGGGCTGAGCCGCCAAGAATGCGTTCCTGGATCACCGGTGCGGAGCGAACCACTTCATCGAGGACAATAGCCAGCTGCCGATGGACATTTTTCTCGGTGATAGAGGCAAAGACGCGACCGCCTGTCCCGGTGAGATCCAGGCTGACATACGGTTCGTTAAAGGTGCCGCCAATGCGTACCTGGGCATTTTTGACCATATCACCGGTCATCAGGGTCTGGTTCTCCAGGAGGATTGGCCGCTTAATATCCTTGCCGGTATCCGGATCCTTGGTTCGTTGAAAATAGATTGCCGTCCCCTTGGGGAGTCTGTTTTGCAGGGCGAGGTTCAGCTGCCTGCGGTTTTCTCCCTTTTTCCATGTGCCGGCTGCTATGGCGTCACTGATGAGCCCGTTGAGATCAACGCCGCTGGCATCGGCCACGAGTTTGAACTCCAGCTGAGCTGTCTGGCCGATGAGTCCCATGGCCCGTTCCGCCTTGACACCGGGAAGCTGCACCACAATTTCATTGTCACCCTGACGAATGATCACAGGTTCGGCAACACCAAAGAGGTCAATACGGTTACGGATAATCTCCAGGGCCTGGTCAACCGAGTTCTTGCGAATATCCTCGACCTCCTCTTTTTTGAGGGCCAAGGTGATCCTGGGAAAAGAACCCTCTTCTGCCTGAACATCGATGTTCAGGTTGGGAAACTCTTTGTCGGTGATGGCATTGACCGTGTCCAGGGCGTTGGTGTTGGGCAGGGTCAGGATTACCTGTGAGGGGTCTGCGCTCTCCATGCGTACCGCAGAGACGTTTTTTTCCGCGAGAGCATCTTTGAGGTCATTGGTGGCGAGATCGAGCGAGTTCTCCACGGCCTTGTCCAGGTCAACACGCAACACCAGGTGAATACCTCCCTGGAGATCAAGGCCGAGCTTCAGTCCTTCCGGGGCGAGGTAGTTTTTCCACCAGTCGGGTGCGCCAGCATAGAAAGAGGGGACAAGGGTCATGGCCGAGAAGACGACCAGGATGAGGACCATCCATATTTTCAGTTTCAAGGTGGTGTTCATCTGCAGTCTACCTGTTGACGGGCAAAAAAAGAGTTAACGGGAGTATATGGCCACAAAAAACGTTAATTATACGATGATAACTATCATTCCGCAATGCCGTGGTATATTTTTCCTGGAAAAAATAATGAGACATGGTGAATTATTTGATTTTTTTCACCAAGGTCAAGGAAATGTAAGCACATTTACCTTAGCCATATTGTCAATATTTCCATGAGAAAAAATAGAAGGATAAAGACCTTGCCAGAAAATGCAAGTATGCTGGGCTGCCGATGACCTCCAGGCAGGTCTCGGAGTTTTAAGTTCTCTTGCGGTTGATCGCTGCTGCCATACAGGCTGCGCCAAATCCGTTGTCGATATTAACCACCGCCAGCCCGGAGGCGCAGCTGTTAAGCATCCCGAGAAGTGCGCTGTAGCCTCCGGCACCGGCGCCGTAGCCAATACTGGTCGGTACGGCAATCACCGGTGCGCTGGTTATTCCGGCGACGACAGAGGGCAGAGCACCCTCCATACCGGCGACAACGATGACCACGCTTGCCTCCTGCAAGAGTTCTGCGTGAGCGAGAATCCTGTGGATGCCGGAGACGCCGGCGTCATAGATTGTCTGTACCGGGTGACCAAACCAGGTGAGGCTCACCCGGGCCTCTTCGGCCACAGAGAGGTCCGAGGTGCCGGCCGTTACCAGGACGACTTGGCCCCGAGCGCAGTTTGTTGGGATGTAGGCAGCATTGCCCGTAAGGGTTCGCGCAGATTCATGGTAGGTGAGCCCTGGCACTGAGCGGCACACCTGGGCAGCCTTGTCGGCCTGGACACGGGTGGCGAGGGCCACCGTGCTCCCTTTGAGTAGGGCTGTCATGATTTCCGTCAGCTGTTCAGTGGTCTTGTTCTCACCAAAAACAGCTTCAGGCAGGCCGGTTCGCAGCTGGCGGTGATGGTCGAGGCGAGCCGACTGGAGCTTCTCTACCGGAAGAAGACGCAAGCGGTTCAGGGCCTCATCCAGGTCAAGCTCACCATCACGGACGCTAAGCAGCAGGGTTTTGAGATGATGTTCGTTCATGGTTGACTCCACCTGAAATCTACCATGGTGAATGAGGGGAGTAAACCATTTACGAATGCCCGCTTTTTTTGTAGAGGTAAAGAGAGTCGTCAGTTTTCAGTGGTTTTTGGGGCAGTGAACCGCCACTGCTGATTTTTTCCTTAACAGCGCTTACTGAGTGAATCATGAACACTGAGCATCTTCCTTTGTACATCGACCATCTTCTGGATCCCCTGGTCTATGCCCACCCCGTACAGGACGTTGAACTTGTGCAGACCCATATCAGCTACGTCCTGCTGGCGGGAAACTATGTCTATAAATTCAAGAAACCGGTGGATTTTGGCTTCCTTGATTTTTCTACACTGGAAAAGCGGGAGCTTAACTGTCGCAGGGAGTTGGAGCTGAATCGACGTCTTTGCCCGGATATCTACAAAGGCTTGGTCACGGTTAACGAACATGGCAAGGCGTTAGTCTTGAATGGGGTTGGACCGGTAGTGGAATACGGCATTAAGATGATACGCATGCCGCAGGACAGGATGATGTCGGCCGTGATCGAACGGGGAGAGCTTGCCGAGGAGCACATCCGCCAGCTGGTCGATGTTCTGGTACCGTTTTACCAACGGGCGGAACATGGGCATGAGATCGAAAAATTTGGGCGTAGTGACCAGGTGGCCATCAGCGTTCTGGAAAATTTTGACCAGACCGAGGAGTTTATCGGTCAGGGAGGGTTGAGTCAGGAAGCCTTTGAGACCATATCAGCTTCAGCCCGGCACTTTCTGGATAACGGGGCGCTTTTTGACCGCCGTATTGAGCAGGGGCGTATCCGCAACTGCCATGGGGATCTGTACTCAGCCAATATCTGCCTGGATGAGCCCTTGCATATCTACGACTGCATCGAATTTAACGAGCGCTTCCGGTTTACTGATGTGGCCAGTGATGTCGCCTTCCTGGCCATGGATCTCGATTTTCACGGCTTAACCGATCTTGCCTCCTTGTTTATCGACCTGTTCGTCAGGCAAAGTGGCGATGAAGGCCTTTTGGATGTCCTGCCCTTTTACAAATGTTATCGGGCGTATGTACGTGGTAAAATTGGCCTCTTCACTGCTGCGGATCCTGCTGTAGACGAAAAGACACGTGAGCGCGCCCTTGGGGGCTGTGCCCGTTACTTTGCCCTGGCAAAGAGCTATGCGGTCAAAGAGCACTGAAACAAGCTGGCCCCGACTCATCGTATTTTTTGGCCTGACAGCTTCGGGGAAGTCAACGCTGGCCCGGCTGTTTGCCGAGCGGCACGGGTATCTTCACCTGAACACCGATATTGTCCGCCGGGAACTGGCCGGCATACAGCCCGGTGAGCATGGGCAGGCGCCGGTGGAGCAGGGGATATATACACGAGCATTCAGCAGAAGGACGTACGCGGAACTTTTACAGCGGGCGGAAAAAGCCCTTGAAGCAGGGGGCCCCGGGGTTGTCCTCGACGGGTCTTTCCTGGTTTCGGCACAACGAAACCAGGTCGTCGAGCTGGCCAGGGCCCAGGGTGAACAGGTGATGTTTATTTTCTGCTACTGCCACAAGGCCACTGTTCAGGCCCGTCTGCGGCAGCGTCACCAGGATCCCCAGGCTGTCTCTGATGGCAACTGGGAGGTCTATCTGCACCAGCTAAGGCAGTTTTGTGAGCCTGAAGAGTTGCCGCCTGAGCAGCGGCACCAGATCAACACCGAGAAGTCCCCGGCTGAGCTGGTTGAGGAGGTCGAGCGGTTACTGACCGAAGGTCCGGCACGGTGTAGAGAATCTCCTCTGGACGCTAGTTAATCGTCGATATCCGAGGCCCCACCCCATTTCATCCACTGCGGAAGGGTGACATCTGGGAGCCATTGGTCGATTCCCCAGGAAGGGGGATTTTCAGCTTCAAGTCGAGCCAGCAAGGCTTCCGCCTTAGGGGCAATTGAAGAGGCAGGATAGTTGGCGAGAAGATACCGCAAACGGTGCTTGGCCTGATCGTATTTTTCCTGCTTGACATAAAAAACCGCGACAAAATATTCGTGATTCACCAGGAAGTCACGGGCGGTAAGTATACGTGCTCTGGCCTCGGTGCTGTAGGGGGAGTCCGGATAGGAGCGGAGCAGACGGGTAAACGACTTAATTGCCTCCCTTGCCCCGCTGACATCGCGGTCGATACGATCACTGCGTGCAAAATCGCACATGGCGTACTGAAAAAGCACATAGGCCATGGCCTCGTTCGTGGGATGACGCTCCTCGAACTCCTGGTAAAGCAGTTTTGCTTCCAGATAGTCGCCCTTGTAATAATGGGCATCCGCGGCCTTCAGTTCGGCGAGGACCGCCTGGTCGCTGAAAGGATGGCGATCAAGGATCATATTGAAGGCCGTTAATGCCTTTTCATACTGGCCAGTATTGTACGCTTCCATGCCATTGATGATCAAGATCTCGGGCGCTTCTTCCTGAGGCTTGCCATCACTGCCAAAGGTGATCTTGTCGAACATCCCTTTGAACGTCGAGCATCCTGAAAACAGCATGGAAACACCGACGAGTATCAGGAGCACCTGGCAGAGATGCCGTGGTTTGAGTGTCTTCAAGTTGAATGTAGGCATGGGGAACTCCTGGATGACTGAGTGGCAGAGCTGTTTTTTGGGGCAACACACCAGTTATTTTTTTGCGTATCAATACAGCAACCGCCCCGCGCTACAACTCGCTGATGGGCGGTATTTTCAATCCTTGATCTCTTGGGACTATCTCTCTATGCACCCTGTTGAAAAGGCTGTTGAACTCTGGCTGAAGCACGATGGACGGGAAATATCCCGTACCTCCCTGGTAACCAGGAAGGTAGGGACTACAGGGCCAACATTATGAGACAGCCTTGTTAATCAGTTCAATGAGCTGCGCTTTGCCGACCGCACCGGTAATCTGATCGACGACTTCACCGTCTTTAAAGAGGATCAAGGTCGGGATCGCCCGGATTCCATATTTCCCCGGCGTTGCCGGATTGTCATCCACGTTCATCTTGGCAATCTGAATTTTGCCGTCAAATTCACCCGCCAGCTCGTCAATGACCGGACCAATGGCCTTGCAGGGCCCGCACCATGGCGCCCAGAAGTCGACAAGGCAGGGAAGGTCACTCTCCAGCACCGTGTTTTCAAACTCGCCATCAGCAATGTGTTTTACCTTATCGCTTGCCATAGGTCTCTCCTTGTGGTCCCCTACAGAAGGGCATCATCATTTTCTCAGGAAAGAATAGTAATTCTAGTAAATTACTATTCTTTTTTTATTCTGCGGTCGTCAATTCTACCTTGCTCGATAGCCAGTGACAAGAAAAAATTGGCAAAGTGTGTCGGGCTTTTGTGTTTGACAGGAGAAAAATCGACGAAGTATAATTATCTGTTTGAAGAGCTAATTTCCACCTTTTTTCAAGGTGTTTCGCTAATTGGTGTTTTGCGTTGTAACTTTTAAGGAGCATGCATATGAATACTCAGCGTTCTGCCGCGTTATTTAAGGCGGCCAAACAGGTGATCCCCGGCGGGGTGAATTCACCGGTACGGGCCTGTCGATCAGTGGGCTGTGACCCCTTGTTTGTCGCAGAGGCCAGAGGCTGTACGCTCACAGATGCTGATGGCAACAGTTTTATTGATTTTGTTGGCTCCTGGGGACCGATGATTATCGGCCATGCCCATCCCGAGGTTATTGAGGCTGTCCGCAGGGCGGCGGAGCGTGGGACAAGTTTTGGGGCCCCGTCCGCAGCTGAAATAGAACTGGCTGAGCAGGTCTGCGCTGCATATCCCTCCATCGACAAGGTCCGTTTTGTCAACTCCGGGACTGAGGCGACCATGAGTGCCGTTCGACTCGCCCGAGGGTACACGGGAAGATCCAGGGTGGTCAAATTTGATGGCTGCTATCATGGCCATGCAGATGGTTTTCTCGTAAAGGCCGGTTCAGGGCTGCTAACCCTGGGGATCCCGGGAAGTCCCGGCGTGCCCGATGAAGTTGTCCAGGGTACGTTGTCCATTCCCTACAATGATATCGAAACACTTGAGCAGACGCTTGCCGACGACAGCCTCGATATTGCCTGTGTCATCATTGAGCCGGTGGCCGGGAACATGGGCGTGGTCGTCCCTGATCTCGATTTCCTGAAACGTTTGCGGGCATTGACCAGGGAACATGGTATAGTCCTTATCTTTGATGAGGTTATCACGGGAATGCGGCTGGCGCTGGGTGGGGCTCAGGAGCGCTTCGCCATTGATGCTGACTTGACCTGCCTGGGGAAAATTGTTGGTGGCGGCCTGCCGGTGGGCGCCTATGGTGGCCGTACCGATATCATGGACCAGGTTGCCCCGGATGGCCCGGTGTATCAGGCCGGAACCCTGTCTGGCAATCCTCTGGCCATGGCAGCCGGCGTGGCGATGTTTAAGGTTATTCGCAGTAAAGGGTTCTACAGGGAGCTGGAGGAGCAAAGCACCTGGTATGCAGAGCAGTTTGCGGCAATTGCCCAGGCCGCACCGATACCAACAGTGATCAATCGTATCGGTTCAATGATGACCTGTTTCTTCACGGAGACTCCGGTCCGGGATTTCACCTCGGCCATGCAGGCGGACACCGAACAGTATGGTCGCTACTATCGGGCCATGCTGGAAAAAGGAGTATGGCTCGCGCCCTCTCAGTTCGAGGCCTCCTTTATTGGTTCTGCCCATGATCGAAGCCATCTGCAGCAGGCACTTGACGCGACTGAATCATCATTCAAAAAATTAGTGGGTTAATAAAAAAGTCATTGCGTTTGCCCTGGGTGCGTGATACCTCTACCACGACTGTATTCTCCCTTTGGGAGACGGAGAAGAATGGCAGAGGATCGCAGAGAAATCATTCGGCAGCTTGCAGTGTATAGCAATGCGGGCATGTCGTTTGTGTTTTCGATTGTCGTGGGGTTCGGGATTGGCTGGTTTCTTGATAACAAAGCCTTTGCGGGTCGTACCGCCCCATACCTGACATTTATCTTTCTTGGATTCGGTATTGCTGCTGGCTTTAAGCACCTCTGGGATTTGACCAGGAAGATGACAGATGAGTAGGCCCCGGCAGAGAGCTGTGAACACAACAGCACCTGAGCAGGTGTTGCTGCGAACGGTGCAGATCTTCAGTTGTGCACTGGTGGGGGTGTTTGCCCTCGGTAGCTGGTGGTATTCCGGGACTACCCTGGCCCTGTCCGTACTTTTTGGTGGCCTCCTGGTCAACGGTAGCTTCGTGTTGCTCCAGGGAGATATCAAGCAGATACTCCACCGAGTGGGCGCTGCCGGTGAGCAGATGGCCAGGGTTAAGCGGATGGAAAAAATACGATTTCTTGTGAAATTCTACGCTCGGTTGATCGTACTTGCCCTGTTACTGGCAGTACTGGTCAACTGGGTGGAGTTGAATATGATCGGTGTGGCACTTGGACTTGCCACCGTGATGCTCAGCGTGTTTGTGGTGGTGCTGGTCAGGGGAAAGTCGATTTATCAAGAACGTCTGCATGGAGCATAGGACATGGAACATCCGATTCTCTTCATTTCACTCATTTTGGAAACTCTGGGGCTGCCTGTACCTCATACGCCCACAGGGCATACTTTCCTCGAACAGCTCTGTGCGCCGTACATGACGTACACGTATCTGGTAATGGCCTTTTTGATCATCGTTCCCAGATTAACCATGGGATCGCTTGAAATTATTCCCGGAACCGGCCAGAACTTCTGGGAGGTACTCATCGGCGGCCTGATGGATTTTTTCACGGAAAATCTGGGAGAAAAGGGGGCAAAGATGCTCTTTCCCATGATGGCCACCTTTTTTCTCTATATCCTGGTCGGGAACATGATCGGCCTGATTCCTGGCTTTATGTCACCAACCTCGAATCTCAACATTACCTTGGGTATGACCATCATGGTGTGGGTGACCCACCATTATCTCGGTTTCAAGGTCCATGGCAGGAAATATTACCAGCATTTCATGGGGCCTATTCCGTTGATGGCACCCTTTATGTTCGTTCTTGAGGTTATCTCAAACCTTGCCCGTCTGCTCAGCCTTTCCATGCGTCTTTTCGGTAATATCTTCGCCAAAGAAGTATTGCTTGCCGTGCTGTTTATGCTTGCCGGTGCCTATTTCGCACCGCTCCCGATCCTTTGCCTCGGCGTGCTGGTCTCTTTGATCCAGGCTGTTGTTTTTGTGCTGTTGTCAGTCCTCTATTGCGCCCAGGCCATGGAGCATGCCCATTGATCATTGCCGGGTGTACAAGACGAAATAGCGAAAGGCAAAAAAGTATCTCACCTCTGTACAGCAGAGCAACATGTTAACATACTGAAGATTCCGGTAACGGAGAAGAAGGCCAACGTTTCTTTATTACACATCCAGGAGGAAAACACATGGATAAGCTTCATCTTGCACTGGTCTGCATCGGCGCCGCTCACGCAATCGGGTTTGCTGGACTTGGCGCTGGTATTGGCATGGGCTCCGGTCTTGAAGGTGCCTGCCTCGGTGTTGCCCGTAACCCTGAGGCCAAGGGATCCATTACCACGACCATGATTCTCGGTATGGCGCTTTGTGAGTCCATTGCCATTTACGGTCTGGTTATCGCCTTTATTCTGTTGTACGCTAATCCGTTTAAGGAAGCGTTTGGCCTGTAAGCCCAGCGTAGAATACTGTAGAGGGGCTGTGGCATCTGTGCTGCAGCCCCTTTTTTGTTGGCAGGTGATGAGAGAATGGCAACCAGTATTATTGATCCTGTGCGGGAGAAGAACGAGGCGACACTGCCACACGTGGGGCTGATGTTTCTCAATCCCAGTGACAGCACTGTGCTGCCAGATTTGGCCCGGCGGTTTGGTCTGCAGCGTCGTTATCTTTTTCATTCCAGCCTGTACGCCTCGGATACCTGGTTTGCCGCAGGCCCTGCTCTGGGCAGTCCCATGGCAGTGTTGTGCCTGGAAAAACTTGTTGCCCTGGGGGCACGGACCCTGGTGGTGTTTGGCTGGTGTGGCGGGCTACGCAAGGAGTGCCATGTTGGCGACCTGGTATTGCCTACCTGGGCTCAGAGCGAGGAAGGCACCAGTAACCATTACCGGGATGATCAGTGGTTGAAAAGAGCGTGTTACCCCCATCCATCCCTGCGAAGCAGGATTGCCATGGAATTGCGAAATGCCGGGGAGTTTTTTCTCGAGGGGCCACTGTGGACGACAGACGCCCCCTATCGGGAAACAGAAGAGAAGGTTCGCCATTATGGTGACCAGGGCATTCTGGGCGTGGACATGGAGTACAGCGCCCTGTGTACGGTTGCCGAGTTTCGTCAGGTACAGCTGGCGGCAGTGATGCTAGTCTCAGATGAGCTCTGGCGACGACCATGGCGAAAAACGTTTACGAGCAAAGCGTTTAAGCAACGCTCCAGGGCCTGCTGCTCACTTTTGGCAGAGCTCACCGCAACAGGAGCATGGCGGCTATGAAGACGAGAACGCTGCATCTCGTCAGCCTGGGGTGTGCCAAGAACTTTGTCGATTCTGAAAATATCCTTGGTCACTTTGTCAACGCCGGGTACCAGGTTGTTGAAGAGCCTTACGATGCAGAGGTGCTGCTGGTCAACACCTGTGGATTTATTCAGCCGGCTGTGGAAGAATCCATTGATGAAATTTTGGGTATCGCCCAGGTAAAAGAGGAAACAGGTGCCTTGCTGGTAGTCACTGGCTGTATGGTCCAGCGCTATGGGGAACAGCTTCGAAAAGAGCTGCCAGAGGTCGACCTGTTTGTCGCCATTGATGAGCAGCCTCAGCTTGTCAGACTGGTCACAACCTGGCCGGACACTGACAACCCATCGCTCACCGGAGCACCGTCACGGATGCTGCTGGACAGCTCAGCGCCCCGCGAGCTGGCAACCCCACCCTTCAGGGCCTTTCTCAAGCTTACAGAAGGATGCGACAATCACTGCAGCTACTGTATGATTCCATCCATACGGGGGCAATTGCGAAGCCGTAGTATCAACGACCTCTGCCGCGAGGCCTGTCGTCTCGAAGCATCCGGTGTTCGTGAATTGTCACTGATAGCCCAGGACCTCACGGCCTATGGTGATGATCACCGGGACAACCCAGGAGAGGCCCCCACTCTTAGCCGTTTGTTGAAAGCTCTGCTGGCCTGTACCAATATCCCCTGGATACGGCTCCTGTATCTCTATCCCACCCGCCTTGACTCGCGATTATTGCAACTTATGGCCTGCGAACCGCGGCTCGTTCCCTATGTAGATGTTCCCTTCCAGCACGCGGCAACACCGGTGCTGAAAGCAATGAACCGTCACTACAGCACAGATGACCTGGACACCCTGCTCAAGATGATTCGTTCAGAATACCCCGATTGCGCTATTCGCACGACCTTTATGGTTGGCTTTCCCGGGGAAACATCGGCTGATTTTTCCCTGCTCATGGAGTGTCTGCAACGTTGGCAGCTTGATCATGTTGGCGGATTTACCTACCAGGATGAAGAGGAGTGTCGTGCTCACCGTTTCACCAGTAAGGTCCCTGCAGCGGTCGCTGAAGAGCGCCTGCAACGGCTCATGGGAGCCCAGGCCGAGATTAGCAGGACACGACTTGCGCAGAAGGTTGGTCAGGTCGAGGAGGTGCTGGTGGAAGGGGTGAGCAGCGAGAGTGACCTGCTGCTTGAGGGACGATTACGCAGTCAGGCACCGGATGTTGACGGTGTTGTCTACCTTACCTCAGGCACGGCCGTGCCTGGTGAGATACGCCAGGTACGAATTACCGAGGCGCATACCTATGATCTGGTCGGGGAACTCTGCGAAAAAACAGTGGGGTGATATTTACTTCTTTAGTCCCTTATTCACCTGTTCACGCAGATCCTTGCCAACTTTGAAAAAGGGGAGCTTCTTAGGTGCAACCTTAATTTTTTCCCCGGTTTTTGGATTGCGTCCCACGTAGGAGTCGTACTGCTTGACGACAAAGCTGCCAAAACCTCGAATTTCAATGGAGTCACCCCTGGCGAGGGCATCACTCATCGTATCGATAATGGTATTGGTGATGGAACTCGCCTCCCGGATGGGAATATTCAGACGTTCGGCCAGGGCTTCAATCAGTTCCGATTTGTTCATGCCGGTCTCCCCTTCAGGAAATGTTGCCCATGGGCAGGTTCAGGTGAAACAGTGCGTTAAAAAAGCATGTAATCTCTAGTAACTATAAGAAGTTAATCAGGTATGTTTTTGATTGTAAAGGGAATTTTTCCTAAAAACAGTTTTTTTAGGTCTTTTTTGCCAAGAAATCGGTACGCTCCCTGTCGGAGTTGTCCTAAATGCAGCCCTCCATAGGCTGTCCGTTTCAGCCGAATCACCTGATGGCCAACTGCCTGAAACATCTTGCGTACCTGGCGTTTTCGCCCTTCATGAATGATGATCTCCACCACGGTCTGGTTGCCACTGTGGCGTACTACGCGCAATTTTGCTGGCCAGGTTTTTTTGCCGTCGAGTTCGATTCCCGTTGCCAGCCGTTTAAGCGTGCTGCTGTCAGGCCGTCCCCATATCGTCGCTTCATAGGTCTTTTTTACCTCGTGGCTTGGGTGGAGGATCGCGTGGCTGAGCCGTCCATCATTGGTGAGGAGCAGCGCCCCCTCGCTGTTGAGATCCAGTCGTCCTACCGGGAAAACTCGCACGGTGACTCCCTGCAGAAGATCTGTGACAATGGGCCGTCCCTGCGGGTCGGATAAGGTGGTGACGTAGCCGACAGGCTTGTTCAGGAGGAGGACAACCGGCGTTTCCAGGAGCAGACGCCGGCCGTCTACTTCAATCTGATCCTTGGCCGGATCAATACGGACGCCCAGATCGGTTCTTATCTGGCCGTTAACCCGCACTCTGCCCTGACGGATGATCTCTTCGGCCTTTCGTCGGGACGCCACACCAGCGCCAGCCAGAAATTTCTGCAGCCGTTCTCCCCGAGGATCGAGGTTTTGCCGAGGGGTTATCGTCATTTTGTCGGCAATAGCCCGGGGAATTTTTCACCTTCCAGGCCTGGAGTACCAAGGAAGGAGGGAAGAGTGGCAAACCAGGTCATGATGTTGATTGATCCGGAAGCAGCTTTTTTTTCGACGAACAGATATTCGTATTCATGTTTGCCCAGGTGATGCCGCATCAGCTTAAAAAACGTGTCGAACAGTAAAGAGTTTCTTTGTCATTCATTCTCTGGAGAAGGGTCTTGGTGAGTTCTTTGCGGCTGAACTGTTGAAAAAAAGAGTGGCAGCGAACATGCGTCAGACCGGGTAAGACCCGAAACAAGAGGGGACAACAGACAGAGAGGTCTCCATCTTACCCCTCGAGAATCTTCCAGTGTACCGTTCGTGTACGGGGGCCGTCGAACTCGCAGAAGAAAATTCGCTGCCAGACGCCCAGGAGCAGGCGACCGCTCTCGATTTCCACCATGGAAGAGGTCCCTGTAAGGGTGGTCATGATGTGCGAGTCAGCATTGCCCTCCCGGTGCCGATAAGGGTAACTGGCAGGAACGATCTGCTTGAGGGCGCCGATCAGATCAGTCTGTACATCAGGATCGGCGCCCTCATTGATGGTGATACCAGCAGTCGTGTGCGGGCTGCTGACGAATATAATGCCTTGGTTAACGTCGCTGCTCCTGAGCACTGCCGACACCTTTTCGGTGATATCAAGCAGGTGCATGCGTTCAGCGGTCTGAATTTTGAACTGTCCCGAGGGCATCGCAAACAAAGGGCTCAGTTGCGCAGCTGCCACTGGCCATTAGCATCACGGCAGGCCGTGGTGTAAGTGGTCTGGGCCTTGCCATCGATCATTGCCTTGATCTCTGCCTTTCGACAGACTGTATTGGTTCCGGGTGCCGTATATGCGGGTTGGGGAATCACCGAGTACTGGTTGCCGGTATCTGGATTGATCCATGAAGAGGCCTGCTGCGAAACGCCACGTTCATAGACATGGTTGAGCTGTTCGCGGTCATACTTTTCCATCTCGTTACCGACGATGTAGCCGATCATTGTACCCATGGCCGCACCAATCAGGGTGGCCTCGGTATTATGGCCAATGATCTGACCGATGAGCGCCCCTCCGGCGGCGCCACTGACCGCGCCAACTTGTCCTTTTTGCGAGGTGTTGGCGCAGGAAGAGAGAAAGAGCATGCTGATGAAGAGCAAAACGATTGATGCAGATTTCATAAAAACCTCCCTGATAGAATGTGAATACACTGCAGACCTGGACAAGTAACGGTCAATATAAGGGTGATCTTTTCCTCAGCCCCGATCTTTCAACGATTGAGGCAGTTCCTTGGTTGGGTCTACACCCAGAGCCCTGAGTTCTTCTGCCCTGGTCAGCAGGTTACCCTTGCCCGTGGTCAGACGGCTTTTTGCCAGGTGCCATGCATGTTGCGTCTGTTGAAGCCGTGAGCCTATTTCCTCAAAAGCTTCAGCAAAACCAACAAATTTATCATAAAGATTACCTGCCTTTTTGGCAATGATTAAACCGTTGCGATTCTGTTCGTCAAGCCGCCATAGGTGGTGGATGGTTCGCAGGATGGCCAGCAGGGTGGATGGACTGCTGAGGATGACTTTTTGCCGCATGGCCTCCTCGAGCAGGTTTGGATCCAGTCTGAGCGCATCCTGAAAGGCATTTTCAACGGGGATAAACAAGACAACAAAGTCAAGACCGTCGAGACCATTGAGCTGATGATATCTTTTGGCGGCCAGCCCCTTGACGTGCCGACGTACCGATTCCAGGTGCAGGCGCATCAAAGGTTCACGCAACTGGGCATCGTTTTCAGCGTATGCCTGCACATAACTCTTTAAAGAGACCTTGGCATCGATGAGGATATGGCGAGCCTCGGGCAGATGCACCACGGCATCGGGCTGCAGGAGGCGACCGCTTGCGGTTCGATACGACGGTTGGAGTTCAAATTCACTGCCCTTTCGCAGCCCGGAGTCTTCGAGCAGCTTCTCCAGCAGCATCTCACCCCAGAGTCCGGCTGTTTTGTTGCTGCCTTTGAGCGCATCAGTGAGCTCAAGGGCGTCTTTGCCAATGCGCTCGTTGAGCATTTTGAGCTGGCCGATCTCATGGCGCAGGGCGGCCCGATCACGGCTTTCGCGGTCGTAGACCGTGTCAACCCGCTGACGAAAGTCCTTGAGCTGCTCGCGAAAGGGGGAAAGCAGAGCAGTGAGCCGGCCGGCCTGCTGTTTCCCCAGCTCGTCGTGCTGGTGCTGGAATATTCGTTCGGCAAGCAGGGCAAACCGCTCTTCCATCTGGAGACGAAAGGTTTCCAGGAGCTGATCCCGTTCTCCAAGCTGTTGTCTGGCCGAACGCAACGAGGAGTGCAGGCCAATATTTTCCTTTTCCAGTTCCCTGTGTCGCGCAACGAGTTCGTTACGCTCCTCCAGCAGTGCTGCCCGTTCAGTCTCCAACAGCTGAATATTTTTAAGTGCCTGCTCCTGCCGCAGTGAAAGTACGAGCTCCCGGCGTTTACTTCGTCCGCCGAAAATAACGGCAAGCAGGGCACTGATGCAACTGCCCAGAACAAGGCCGGCAAGCAGGATTGTACCCGGTTTTGCCGTGAAAAGTGAAAGAAGACTGGCCATGAGAGAAGAGGCGCTACAGCATACGGACAAGCCGGCGCAACTCTTCCAGTTCTTCGAGGAGTTCCAAGGCCAGAGCGCAGCCGGGAAGGTTGACCCGAAGATCTTGCTGCAACCTCCGTGCAGTCTGGACTCTGCGGATCTCAATGGCGCCGAACTGCCATTCGGCCGGAGAAGGCCCTGACGGGGAAATCAGGCCCTCGTCAATCATCTCCAGAACTTCTTCGGCATGTACCGCACAGATATGGCAAAGTTCAGCCAGGCTGCAGGTGGTTTCCTCGTCCAGGGTGACTCCCTGGAGGCAGTGATTGGAGTGGGGCATCAGTCAAACTCCCATATGTTCGCGCGGGTTGACAGGCATGATCGTAGACATCTGTCGGTAGAGTTCTTTCTGTTCCTCGGTCAGCGCTGCTGGTGCGATAATTTTCAGGGTGACGTACTGGTCACCCTGATTGTTTGCAGAAGACAGGCCTCGCCCCTTGAGGCGAAGCTGCCGGCCACCGCTGGAATTGGCAGGAATTTTCAGCTGGACTTTCCCTCCCAGGGTCGGTACGGTGACGGTTGTGCCCAACGCGGCCTCCCAGGGGGTTACCGGGAGGGTGAGGTAAATATCTCGCTTGATGGCCTTGAAGAGCGGGTCTTCCTGGAAAACGATCTCGAGAAACAGGTCACCTGCAGGCCCTCCTCCCAAACCAGGGCCCCCCTGTCCTTCCAGGCGGATGCGCTGCCCCTCGATGATACCCTTGGGGATACTGACCTGCAGGGTCTGCGGCTCGACACGGATATGGCCGTCGTCAGTAATGATGGTCCGGTTAAGGGTGATCTGCTGACGGCTGCCGAGGTACGCATCGATCAGGCGAATGGTGATCTTGGCATGCTGGTCCTGGCCCTGCGCCTGAAAACCCGGGCGTTGACCTGGACGCTCCTGCCCAGAACCCCTGCCAAACAGGGTCTCAAAGAAATCGCTGAAACCGTGTTCGCCGCCACCGGTGTACCCGGCCCCGCCAAACTGAAACCCTGCATTCCAATCTGGCGGCGGTTCAAAGTCCTGGCCGTTTTGCCAGTTGGCCCCAAAGCGATCGTAGGCCGCACGTTTTTCCGGGTCGTTGAGTACTTCATAAGCCTCGCCAAGATCCTTGAACCGGCGCTCCGCATCCGCTTCCTTGCTGACATCCGGGTGGTACTTGCGCGCCAGTTTACGATAGCTCTGCTTGATGTCATCTTGGCTTGCTTCCCGGGGGACCTCAAGTATCTGGTAATAATCCTTGTATTCCATGGGAGTTCTTTCTGCTGGTAGTCTTCTCTTTTATCTTTTGTAACAGTAAGTACAGTATACGGAAAAGAAAAGAAAAAAGAGAAATTGTAGTGCTTTGGCCTTGAAGATCAGCAGTGCGTTTCTTATGATTCGAAAGAGAGGGTGTGGCATTGATTATTGAACGAATTGTCCTGACAGGTTTCCGGGCAACCGGTAAAAGCGTGACTGGCAGACTCCTGGCGCGTCAACTTGACTGGCAATTTCAGGATACCGACGACCTTCTTGTTTCCCGCTTTGGGTGCTCGGTGGAGGAGTATGTCGGAAAAAATGGCTGGGAAAAGTTCAGGCAGGCGGAAGCAGATGTGCTGCAGGCGTTGAGGAACAGTCATCGCCACGTCATCGCTACCGGCGGCGGCGCCATTCAGCATACCAGGGAATGGTCAGGGCTACGCCAGGGCGGTTTGGTGATTTGGCTTCATGCCCCTGTCGATGTCATTAAACAACGTATGGCATCCAGTCTCGATAGTGACAAGGGGCGGCCTTCGCTGACAGGTGGTGATCCGCTTGATGAAGTGGAAGAGGTGCTGCGGGGTAGAGAACCCCTGTATCGTGCAGGTGCGGACCTGGAGTTTGACAGCAGCACCCTGAGCCCGGCTGAGCTGGTCAGCCGGGTGGCAGGAAAGATTTACCTAACAGAGACAGGTCTGGGAAAGGTGCGGCAACTCCCCCCAAGGCCGACGGAGGAGCCTGAGATTGTTGCAAAAGGAAAAAATCGTGAAGACGGTCTGGATCGTAACCAGGGAATATGACGGGCTTGCCGGTGCAGGTGGCGTCAAAGACGTCAGTCGTCAACTGGCTGAGGCGCTGGTCGCGCACGGTGATGTTGCGGTGACCGTGGTCTTGCCAAAATACGGGTTTATGGACGCGCAACGCCTGGGCTTTTCGCCCTTGCAGTTCTGTGCCCCCGGCAGCTCCGGGTTTGGTGATGTCTTTGCCGTGGATATGAACTATACCCGGGAAGAGCGGCGAGAGGATGTTTCCGCCTGGTGCGCAACTATCAAGGGTGTGCGGATTATCCTTTTGGAGTCGCTGCGGTTTACTGAAAAGCGTGACGTCTACACCTACACCTCTCAGGAGCAGGCTGTAGAGGGCTGGAAACGACGTGGCAGCGGACATTTTGATTATTTCGCCATGAATATTCTCCTGCAAAAGGCGGCGCTTGATCTTATGATTCTACTTGGCGAACGGCCGAGTATCATCCACTGCCAGGATGGCCATACCGCAGTCCTGGCGGCGATGATCAGGGAGACCAGCGGATATCGCCACTACTTCCGTGCAAGTGGTGTTGTCGTCACTATCCATAACGCCGGTCAGGGGTATCACCAGGAGATAGGTGACCTGCCCTTTGCCCAGGCAGTGACCGGGCTTCCAGGAAGAGTTATCTACGATTCCAGACTGGGGGACGAGTTTGATCCCTTTGTTGCAGCCTCCGGCTATGCAGTGCTCAATACTGTCAGCGAAAATTATGCGCGGGAGCTGCAGGAGACCAACGGGGATTACCGGACCGGCTGGTTGGGCCATAAGCTCCTCCAGCGGGGCATCCACCTTGCTGGCGTGACCAATGGCATCAATCCCGAAGATGTTGATCCCACGCATTCGGAGGAGCTGGGGCTTGCCGCCTCCTTTGATCCTGGTGCCGGGGATCTTGAAGGAAAAAAAAGATGTAAGGCAGAGGTGTTACGCCTGATTGCAGATGGCGGCCCCTGGGATAAGGTGACCCAGTTCGGCACCCTCGAGGGCTCGCTCGATCAACCGCTGTTTACCTTTATCGGCCGTTTCACCGAGCAGAAGGGTGTGGATGTCCTTCTCCGCAGCCTGGTCCGGTTACAAGCCGAAGGGCATGCCTATCGTTGTCTGGTCCTGGGCAGTGGTGATCCCGAGCTGGAAGAACAGCTCCTGGGTATAACTGAAAAGGGCAGCCAGTATGGCAGCGTCTGTTTTCTGCGTGGATATGACCCCAAGCTGAGTTTCAAGGTCTATGCGGCCGGCGATTTTTTTCTGATTCCCTCAAGTTATGAACCCTGCGGCCTGACCGACTACATTGCCCAGCTTCTCGGCAATCTGCCGGTGGTTCACAGTGTCGGCGGTCTGGTCAAGGTCCGGGACGGAGAGACCGGCCTGGCATACAGCGACCATTCTCCCGGGTCTTTGACGGATGCCATGTGTCGAGCCATCAACCTGTACGAGAACCATCCCCAGGATATCCGGAAAATGCAGGCCGAGGCTGTACGTACCATTCATCGGCATCACACCTGGAAGGTTGTTGTGAAAAAATATTTCCACCTGTACCAGGAGGCCTTGAAGCTGACCGGCGGTAATTGTATGGAAAAAGACACCTGAAACGGCGAGACTGTTGTTGTGTCTTGCCTCTGGTGAGCTGAGGCCGCGAACACTCTTTGCTCATGGCCCAAGGTTCTTTTTACAGGTGGTAAAAGAGTGGGGTACTCCATCTTCTGGTGGAAAAAATATTAAGCAATTTCAATATATTATTAACAGGAGAAAACCATGGCGATCAGAATGGGTATCAATGGATTCGGGAGGATCGGCAGGAACATTTTTCGGGCGCTCAACAGCGACCCGGCATTTGCCGAGATAGAGGTGGTCGGTATCAACGACCTTACCGATGTAAAGACTATCGCCCATCTGGTGAAGTATGACTCGATGATGGGCACGGATGCCAGGGCAGTTGAGGCAGCGAACAGTGCTATTGTCGTCAATGGTACCCAGATACCGGTGTCCAGTTATCCAGACCCTGCTGATATTCCCTGGGGGGAACTGGGTGCCGAGTATGTACTCGAGTGCACCGGACGGTTTCGCACCCTGGAAACTGCCAAGGTACACATCGATGGCGGCGCGTCCAAGGTTATTATCTCCGCCCCTGCCAAGGGAGACGTCAAGACCTTTGTTATGGGGGTTAACGAGGATGAGTACAATCCCACTGAACATCACGTGGTCAGTAACGCCTCCTGCACCACCAACTGCCTGGCGCCTGTCGCCCGGGTCGTTCTTGATAATTTTGGCATCAAGCGCGGCCTGATGACCACGGTACACGCCTATACCGGGGATCAACGTCTCCTGGATTTTCCCCATGCCGACCTGCGGCGGGCCCGCGCCGCAGGGTTGTCGATGGTTCCCACCAAGACAGGAGCTGCGGCCGCGGTCGCCCTGGTTATCCCTGAGTTAAAAGGTAAATTTGACGGCCTGGCCGTACGGGTACCGACCCCGGTGGTCAGTCTGGTGGATGTGGTCATCGAGGTGGAAAAGGAGACCTCAGCCGCTGAAATCAACAAGGCCCTGGCTGATAGTGCCAACCGTTATCTGGGATATACCGAAGAACCTCTGGTCTCCATCGATTTTCAGGGTGACCCGCATTCCTCGATTGTCGACGGACTCTGCACAAAGGTCTCCGGTACTTCGGTGAAGATCATGAGCTGGTACGACAATGAATGGGGCTACTCGAACCGAATGCTCGATCTGATGCTCCATATGGAGGCAAACAAGGCCCTGTAAGTGGCAAGGGACTCAGACCTGAAGCGGGAGAGCCTGCAAAGGTGCAGCTCTCCCGAAGCAATCTGGGCTAAGCCAGAAAGGATCACTACCCGGGAATAGAATGCTATCTGTCTTATCTCTTTATTGCTTACCCTGGTAGGCTGTTTAAAAATTTTCTCCGTAACAGTCACGGAGCAAAAGAGATACAGCTGGCAATCTTGACGAACTTGCTATCACCTCTTCTCTAAAGAACATTCAGACAAGTCAGATGTTGAAAAAAAAACAACGTCTCATGCGGTATGGTGAGGTGAATTCTGGTTAACAGAACCGTTCTAAAAAATCAGGTGAGAATAAAGCCGTCGGTGAACTGTCCACCTATGCGGTTGCCAGTGATGGTGACAACGCGTAACTTTCGCAAGGCAAGACCGCCTGAAGCTGAACGGTATTTAAGGTTGACCTCCCCTCCGGAGGAGAGAAACCTGCAATACTGTGGGGCCATGGTGAAGCCAACGCCTCTTACAGAGAGATCTGTGAGATAGACAGGATACTCTTGACCTCCACTCAGGATAACGAGGGCCTTGCCGCTGGTTACCTCTCTGTTCTCTTTGCGATGATTCAAGGTATAGGTAGTTGCCAGACCACAGGTACAACGAAAAATTTTTTTCCTGAGACCTGACGGTACAGGCACCCACCGGCGCCTGGAACATCGTGAGCAGGTAATCCTTATTCTTCCACCTTTTACGTTACTCGTCCCGGTGCGGGGCATGGCATACCTCCTCGAAAAAATGCAACGCAGGGGGGTATGTCAGGGCGATTCTAACAGCAGGGTCAGTGTTAGATTTGAGAAAAAGCCGACGACGTCCAGGTCAAAACCCCCAGAGTAACCTCCTGCTCACCCACCCTTTGACCCCCTTTTCTTCGTGTTCAACCTTAGCCCAACCTTTCTTCTGTTCCAGGGTCTTAAAAACAACCCCGTAAATTGCCTTGGCCACGATCCGGTTGGAAGTCCCTGGGCCACTGCGGATATTTATCGTCTCACCGTTTTTTTTATGGACCTTCACAATCATATGCGGGGTTGAAGATGTCATCTTTCTATGCACCCACCCAACTGATCCTTCAAAATCCTGAACACGCAGCCAGTCACCTGAGCGTTTCAGCACCTTGAGGGGAAAACCATCACCCAACTGCCACACAACCTTGTACTGTGTACCCGGCCCTGAACGAAGGTTGACATCGTCACCGCTGATGGAAACCATTTTTGCAAAAAGCTCACAGGGGAGAAAAAACATTAAAAAAAACAAGAAGAAGAACACCACTCGTTTATTCATCGGATCATTTTTTTGGTACATTTTGCCACATACTGGACAGGGTTGCGGATCGTTTTGTTTTTTCGAAGAAGAGGGTATCAGCAGCCGACACGCTCTTCACCCCCGCGTTTCGTTTTCAGCTGAACACTTCCCATCTTATATGAGCGAATCAACGCGCTGGCCTCTGAATGGTATTGGTTAACAAGGCGCACAACCGGTCAAGATCATCGCTGGAGTAGTATTCTATCTCCAGTTTTCCCCTCTTACCACTTTGGATAATTCGAACTTTTGTGTTCAGACAGTTGGTCAACTGGTTGAGGAGTGTATGACAGTAATCAGCCGGGAGTTCGCTGGTTCTTGGTGGACGCCCATGAGTCGCCCCTTGACTGTTTTGAGGTCTTGCCAGCTGACGACACAAATTTTCTGTTGCACGTACGGACAAATTTTCACTGATGATACGGTCACGTACCTGCAGCATAACATCGGGCAGTTCTTTAAGGCGCAAAAGTACCCTTGCGTGCCCCTCGCTGAGTTTAGCGGAAAGAACATCATCACGAATGTCCTGTGGCAGCCCCAGCAAGCGCAAGGTATTGGTGATAGTTGAGCGCTGTTTACCGACCCGTTGTGCGACGTCCTCCTGCGTCAGGCCAAATTCTTCAATCAACCGCTCATAGGCCATAGCCTCTTCAATGGGATTTAAGTCATGACGCTGAATATTTTCAATAAGCGCAAGTTCGAGGCGTTCGCCTTCACCATTTTCCGTCATCACCACGACAGGAACTTCAGCTTTTCCTGCAATCCTGGCAGCTCTAAGCCGACGCTCTCCAGCGATGAGATCATAGCGATTACCCTTGGCCTTGCTGACCAAAAGTGGCTGAAGAACCCCTTTCTCCCTGATAGACTCAGCCAGTTCTACCAACTTATCCTCATCGAAATAACTACGGGGCTGATCTGCATTGGGCCGTATCTTTTCGATATCACACAAAAAAAACCGACTATCCTCTGGGTCAAGATCTTCGTCAGGAAGCAAGGCGCCAACACCTCGGCCAAGTATTTTCCGGGATGCCATCAGGAATTCCTCCGTAGAAGTTCATTACCAAGTTGTTGGTAGGCTTTGGCACCGGGGCAATTCTTGTCGTACTCAATAACCGTCATACCGTGACTGGGGCTTTCACTCAACCTGACATTTCTCGGAATAACGGTGGAGAAGACCTGTTCTTTGAAGTGCGTTTTCACCTCGTTGGCAACAGTATGTGTGAGGCGGTTACGACGATCATACATTGTCAACAACAGCCCCTCGATATAGAGCCCCGGGTTCAGCGACTTTTTGACCCGACGAATGGTACTGATCAACTGTGCCAGTCCTTCCAGGGCAAAATATTCGCATTGGAGCGGAATGAGCACAGAATCAGCTGCGGTTAAGCCATTCACCGTCAAAAGCCCCAGAGAAGGTGGACAGTCAATAATGACATAGTCGTAGATAGCCCCCAGTGAACGAACAATGCGCTTGAGCTGTTTTTCTCGATCAACCACAGAGATAATTTCGATTTCCGCACCTACGAGGTCAATAGAGGCGGGCAAGACAAACATGTTTTTTATACTGGTCGGCTGAACGCATTCCGCAGCGACGCTTCCTCCGGTATAACAATGATAGAGGGATGGAAGACTCTCCTGCGACTGGAGCCCTGCCCCGCTGGAGGCGTTACCCTGGGGGTCTGAGTCGACAAGCAAGACCTGTTTACCCCGTTTTGCCAAAGCGGCAGACAGATTGAGCGCCGTGGTGGTTTTACCAACACCACCTTTCTGATTAGCACAGGCAATAATTTTTGTCTTCAATGCATATCCCCGTCATTGAAAAAGCAGCGCTAAAGTGAGATGAAGTGACAGTATACCCCTCCGTCAGTCTCTGTGCATCACTTCTTTTCATGTTGCACGTGAAACATGTTCAAGCAACGATGTCCGGCGGCGCAGCCTGGCGGGCAAAAGGGGCTGTCATCTGTTCAGATTTCAGAAACAACATCAAAGAGATTGTGCTGCTCAAGAAGCTTTGCGTTACCAATCGTTACTCGATAACTGTTACGGTTCAGGTCTGCAAAGTTGTCAGCAAACTCCCGCAAGTCCTCCACTGTAGTTCTGAGTATAGCGTCTATTCTTTGCTGTTTGAACGTTGCGGTGATGCCGTTGAGATATTCATCTCTCGCCGTAACAGCTTTCACTACAGGCCCCTGAAGGGGAGTGCAGGCGCCATACGTACCGACTATCAGTTGCTGCAACGCTCCAGGGGTAAGTTCGAGAGAGCGCACCTGGCCGGCAATTTCCTCATATGCCTGGTAGGTCTTACTGATTTGCGGGTCACGGTAGCTCACAAAAGCACAGTTACCGCTACGATGATTAAATTGGACAAAACAGCCGTAGGCCCCACCTGCTTGCCTGACGGTATTCCACAGGTAATCCCTGGACAGCCAGGTCTTTAACACCTCGAAGCTTCCTGTATATCCGCCGTCTCTTGAAAAAAGCTTGCCGCCGAGGACATTAAAAACAACCTCAGCCGAGGTGGCAAAGGCCTGGCTACCTGGTTGTTTTGCAAGCAGTGGCAGGCGAGGATGTTCAGGTAGCGGAGAGGCATCAAGTCCGGAAAAAAGGGAAGGGGCTGAGTGTTCGAATGTCTCTATAACCGCATTGTCACCCACGACATGTGCCACCATTCGATCCTGACGAAGGACCTGCGTCTTCAACCGCTCAAGAATATCAAGAAAAGACTCTTCGTTGGCATCGTAATCCTGTGCTAGTGTTTTAAGGGCCTGATAGGCAGTCGCGCCGACAACCAGTTCGTTATATACTCCTGCTGAACTGAGGCTGGACATTGCACGTACAACTGCCAGCTGATACCCTTCGCTTTGAGCACCATGCTCCTCCCAGGTAAATTCTCGTTGAACTATTTCTCGGATCCTACGCCGGTTATGAAAGGAGACCTCCGTTAAAAGAGAGCATATAAGCTCCATGGCTCGATCCTGATACAGAGAAAGACATTTCAATCCAAACCACTGGAGAGGTCGAACCTCTTCACTCTGGTGCACGGGAAGGTATGCAGTGAAAGAGGAAGAAAATCCACCTGTGTAGGTATTGATTTCCTTGGCAAGCTGGATGTAGCTCTTGGTTGTTGTGCCTATCTCCGTAACCAGCGTCGCAAATATCTCCAGATAGGGAAGAAGCTCTGGATCAACACCTCGGCAATCAAACCCAACGTTCACATAACAGATACCGTGGGTGGGGAGCTCGCTGGTGATCAGTTCCATGACACCAAGCCTGTCGGAGGTCACCTCGTGAAAAAGGGGGGAAGGATCAAGGTCTACCAACGACAGTCGGGGCAGGCACTGAAGATCACGTTCAGTATTCACTGAAGCCTGCTGCTCCATACTGTGCATCGTTCTCTCTAGAAGTTCTTGCCGCTGTTGCTCGCCTAACCGTGCAGCATGGGCGCTAAGGCGACGTTCCTCTTCTGCCATGTTCTCCTGCAGGCGTTCCGGATCTGGACGAAGACAAACGGTCGCGGTTGCCGGGTTTTCCAAAAGATATTCGCGGATAAGCGTTTCAAGATATCCTTCATCAAGGGCAAGCCTTCGGAGCTCATCAAAAAGGTCTGTCATCTGCATGGCGACGAAGGGATCAAGCCCGTGCTTTAACGCAGGGATGGCCTTGCCGATTAACTCTAACCCCTGCTGGGCCTTGTTGGTTTCTTCACGTTGACCAAATTCAAATTTGTTAAGTTCAGCAAGCACAAGTTCTCGCTCCAGGCCCTGATGCACCAGGCTGGCAAGGGTCTGGTGGTACACGGACTTGAAGGCGTCGAGATGTTCAGGTTCAGCACCGACCAGGTAGGTCATCATAACAGTCTTAAAACTGGAGTTATGGATAAACAGGCCACCAAAATCCTTACACAGATCACGTTCAAAGATGGCAAGTTTCAGGGGTGATGCATCAGAGTTGAAGAGAATGTTGGCGATAACCTGAAAAGCGGTATTCCTGAGTCTGTCTTCAGCCGTGCCAATGACTGAGCTTACGGCAAGAAACGTTCGACCATCCAGAGACGTGCCAAGGGGAACGGGATAGGTGTCCTCGACAAAAACTGGATGGACAAGATCGTGGCCATGGTTAATCTCCGCAGGCTGTACTGGGCTGGTGAAGTCATTGAAAAAACGCTCTTCAACAAAGGCAAGCTCTTCCTCCAGATTCGCATCACCGTAGAAAAAAAGCGTGCAGTTCGACGGATGGTAATGACTCCGATGAAAGCGTAAAAAGTCTTGGTAAGAGAGATTTGGGATGTGGCGCGGATCACCCCCAGATTCATGTGCGTACGTTGAGCCAGGCATCAACGCTTTGTAGCTGTTGTGAAAGAGTGCTCGGATAGGGTCAGAATACTCGCCCTTCATTTCATTAAAAACGACCCCCTGATATTTGAGTGGCTGCGTAAGGGATTCCAAATGATAGTGCCATCCCTCCTGCTCAAAAGTCGTCTGCAGAAGAAGCGGATGCAGGGTAACGTCACAGTAGACGTCCATTATATTGAAATATTCTTTGCTGTTACGTGTAGCAAAGGGGTACCAGGTGGTATCCGCGCCGGTCAAGGCGTTAAGGTAGGTCATAAGACCTCCCTTATTTATTTCTCCAAAGACGTCTTTTACTGGATATTTTTTTGATCCCATAAGGACCGAATGCTCAAGGATGTGAGCAACACCAGTGGAATCAGTCGGAACGGTACGAAAAGCTAGACAAAAGGTTTTATTTGGGTCCTGGTTTTTCAGGGCCAGGGCCTGGCAGCCAAGACGCCGATGCCTGAAGAGATATGCGGTGGTGTCATGCTGGTCGAGATGGGCAATCTTTTCAAGGGTAAATCCGTGATACTCACATCCTGTTTTCATAAATATCCTGTTATAAAAAATAGTTGCCGCTATCTACGCAAAGGCGGCTCTGCTATGATGCACTTGGGTAAACTGCCACTTCTGCCATAAGCCCTGCGTACTCATCCTGGATTCACTGTCAAAGGATTATGCTGTTCTTGAATCAAGTATCAGTGTGACCGGGCCTGAGTTAACAAGCTGTACATCCATGCTTGCCTGAAACTGACCGGTTGCACATTGAATATCGTAGCGTTGACAGACCTGTACCAACTGGAGGAAAAGGGGTTTTGCCTGGCCGGATGCCATCGCCGCCGACCAGGATGGTCGCCGGCCCTTTCGACAGTCTCCCATCAGCGTAAACTGGCTGACAAGCAACAGGCTACCTTCAATGTCCAGCAGCGACCGATTCATCACCTTGGTGTCATCCTCAAAAACACGCAGATGGACTATTTTTTTAGCCATCCAGAGTACGTCTTTTTCGGTGTCATCAGCAGCTATGCCAACAAGGGCAAGAAGCCCTGTTGCTATTTTAGCGCAAGGTTTTTCATCTATCCAAACCTCTGCACTTTTCACCCGTTGCAGTATAGCACGCATACTTTCTCCATAAAAGAGAATGACCAAGAAGAGACATCTACAACAAATTTTAAAAAACTTATCCCTTCCCTGCGGAACCCCCTTCCCGCGGGTTCCAGTTGCCACATTTATGCTGAAGAAGGGCACACAGGGCAATTGCTGCCGTTTCGGCCCGTAAAATCAAAGGGCCAAGTCCCACCGGCGCAAACCCGGCGGCCAACAGCAGCTTACTCTCATCCGGGTGAATCCCTCCCTCTGGGCCAATAACGGCAAGTATAGAGCTCGTCACCGGCAACTCTATCTCCGCTGAAACACCCTGGCGCTCCCAGGCAAAAAAACGGTGCTCAGCTGGTTCATAAACGAGCTGTTTCAGGGAAACTGGGTCTTCAATACTCATGGCATGACTTCTCCGACACTGCTTACAGGCTTCCCTCATTATCTTTTGCCAGCGAACCTTGCGCTTGCTATTATTACCACTTTCAGTATACCGGTAGCGTACCGGTAACAGCCGGGTAACCCCGAGCTCTGTCGCCTTTTGGACAACGAGGTCCATTTTTTGACCTTTCAACATCGCAACAGCCAGACTCAAGGGGGTTGCCGTTGGCGCAACAACCGCGCGAGTCTCATAAATCGTAGCCTCAACCAGGTGGCGGTCCAGAGAGGTAAGTTTTGCCGTGTATATCTGCCCGGCTCCATCAAAGAGCTCAATTGCGGCCCCTGGTTTCAACCGTAAAACGGTGCGCAAATGATGGGTTTCCTCAGGGGAAAAACGTACGATGTCGCCATGAATCTGGTCCGGATCAATAAAAAAACGTCGCATAAGTAAAGAAATTCACCAGCACAAAAAAAGTTCGATTGATGCATCTCTATACCATTCCTGCAGGAAAAGACCATTAAAAGCTCAGCAAGCCCTGCAAACGAGAATTTTGGTCCTTATTCGCTTTTCCTTTTTTTATGCACCTGAATACGGTAAGGAAGAGGTGCCGTAACGCGTGTTGTATAGACAACTGGAAAGCGCTCAGCATCGAACTCGGGAAAGTAGGTGTCTCCAGCAAAGTCTTGTTCCAGGATGGTGAGTCGCAGGGTGTCAGCATAGGCAAGGCCTTCTTTGAAAACCTGCTCGCCGCCAATGATAAACACCTTTTCTTCGTTTTCGCAGATGGCAAGGGCGGCCTCCAGTGAAGTTGCGCTTTCACAGCCTTCAGCGTGGTAATCGGGTGACCGGCTGAGCACTATATTTCGTCGGCCCGGAAGAGCCCGCCCTATGGACTCGTGGGTCTTTCGTCCCATAATCAGGGCATGTCCCATGGTTACCCGCTTGAAGTATTCAAGGTCAGCGGGGAGCTTCCAGGGCATGCCATTGTCCTTGCCAATGACCCTGGACCTGGTCATGGCAACGATGAGAGTAATTTCCATGGAGTCCTCAAACGTCAAAGATGAGCATCATGTGTGAACCAGACTTTACCCCGAAACCTTGGCAGGTGGCAAGGTTTCACCTGGCAGGGGGAGATGCGCTGTTCACCCTTTTTCATACCAGGAGATATAATTCATGCGCTTTTTGATATACGGTGCTGGTGCCCTTGGTCAGGCCCTCGGCTGCATGTTGAGCGCGGCAGGCCACCAGGTTGACCTGGTCGTACGGCAACGATACGCACACGTTTTACAGCAAAACGGCCTGAAAGTGGAGGGGATCTTCGGGGAGTTCTTCGCTCCTCCAGAGGCCCTGGCCGTACACACCGAAGTGACCGGCCTGACCGGACAGGAGTACGACTATGTCCTTCTCACAACCAAATCACAAGACACAGCAGTGGCCGTTGCCTCGCTCTGCGCACTTGCCGGCTTGAGATGTCCGGTTGCTTCTTTTCAGAACGGCTGCGGCAATATTGAACAACTGACAAAGGCCTTTGGCGCCCAGCGTACACTCGGAGCCAGGGTGATCACCGGTTTCCAAATTTCAGGACCCGCAACAGTCCGAATCACTGTCTCAGCGGCTGAGGTTCATGTGGGAGGGGCAATCGCAGGGATAGTCCCTGACAGCGCTACGATACTGGCACAGTCCATCAATGACTCCGGGTTACCTTGTGTCGCTGTCGAGGATGTCCACATGTCCTTGTACGCTAAACTCCTCTACAACTGCGCGCTCAACCCACTGGGGGCAATTCTCGAAGTCTGTTACGGAGAGTTAGGCGAACACCCTGCAACCAGACGTCTCATGAATCAGGTGATAGAGGAGACCTTTGCCGTAATCCAGGCCATGGGCGGAAAACCCCCCTGGCCGGATGCAGCGAGCTACCAAAAGGTATTTTATTCCACCCTGCTGCCGGCGACAGCCGCCCATCGCCCCTCGATGCTCCAGGATCTGGAACAGGGCAAGTTCACCGAAGTGGAGGCGTTGGTTGGCTATGTTGAGCAAAAGGGCAGGGAATACAAGGTGGCAACGCCAGCATGCTCGCTGTTCGCCGGGTTAGTCCGATTCAAACAGGAGCACATCGCTGGAAAACATCGATAAGACGCAGGCAATTACCCCTCATTACTTGCTGGGGCGAACCTGGCCTGTCTTGCCGTACGAGCAGGGTAATGCTCACTCCCCTTGCGCCGTCTCAGTGCTACCGGTCTCGCTTATCAGGCCAAGCCCCAGACGCAGTTTCTCTTCAATACCGGCACTCATCTCTGCGTGCTCGCCAAGAAAACGCTTGGCATTCTCCCGACCCTGGCCAATCCGCTCATCCATATAGCTGTACCACGCACCGCTCTTCTCGACAATACCCTGCTCAACCGCCAAATCAAGAAGGTCGCCCATCTTGGAGATCCCCTCACCATAGACAATATCAAATTCCGCCTGACGAAATGGCGGTGCAACCTTATTTTTGACCACCTTCACCTTGGTGCGGTTACCGATAACTTCCTGGCCGTCCTTAATCTGACCAATGCGGCGGATATCCAGGCGTACGGAGCTGTAAAACTTGAGAGCATTGCCACCGGTGGTGGTTTCCGGGTTACCAAACATCACCCCGATCTTCATGCGAATCTGATTGATAAAGATCAACACGGTGTTGGTGCGCTTGAGAACCCCGGTAAACTTGCGCATGGCATGTGACATCAACCGTGCCTGCAACCCGACATGCTGGTCTCCAACATTGCCGTCAATTTCAGCACGAGGCACCAGTGCCGCCACCGAATCGATAACGACCACGTCGATTCCACCACTGCGAATCAGAATCTCGGCAATCTCCAGGGCCTGTTCACCAAAGTCTGGCTGGGAGATAAGCAGATTGTCCACATCTACACCTAGACGTTCAGCATAACTGGTGTCCAAGGCGTGTTCAGCGTCAATAAAGGCAGCATTACCACCGAGACGCTGGGCCTCTGCAATGGCATGCAGGGCCAGGGTCGTCTTTCCCGAGGATTCCGGTCCATAAATTTCAGTGACCCTTCCCCGGGGAAAGCCCCCAACTCCCAGGGCCAGATCGAGCGACAGAGCGCCGGTGGGAATAACCGGTATATTTTCTCGCTCATTGGAACCAAGACGCATAATCGATCCCTTACCAAACTGCCGCTGAATCTGGGAGATAGCGTTTTCAACACTTTTGATACGGCCCTCCTGGGCCTGACTACTAGGTGCGGGCATAGATATCCTCCTGAAAATTATGGCATCCTTGACTAGTTGATTTTTTTACCAATCTTCATCCAAAGCTTATTTCCTGAAACAGGTAACCGCTACATGTGACAAACATTCTTCGCAGGCCTGGGGTGTGGCTAAACAGCACTACCCCTCTTTCCCTTCCTGGGCCGCCAGCAGAGCACGCCGCAGGATATCCAGGGCCGTGATGGCGGTGTGTTCCTGAATTTGCGCACGACTCCCCGCGAAACGAAAAAGCTGGTCTTGCACCCTGCCATGCTGATACAGACCGATATGGACTGTACCCACCGGTTTTTCCGGAGTACCACCGTCCGGCCCCGCGATACCGGTTGTGGAGAGTCCCAGGGTGGCCCCCAGCGCCTCTGCAGGCCGGGCAGCCATGGCCCAGGCAACCCGGGAGCTCACCGCACCGCAGGAGGCTATCAGCTCAGGCTCAACGCCCAAAAGCGCTTCCTTGAGGGTGTTGGCATAGGCTGTAACACCTCCCAGATACCAGGCCGAACATCCAGGCACCTGGGTTATCTTTGTGCTAATCAGCCCCCCGGTGCAGGATTCGGCAACCACCAGGGTCTCCCCCCGTTTGAGCAGCAGTTTGCCCACTGCTGCCGCCATTGTCTCTTCACCTGTGCCATAGAGGGCCTTGCCCAGAGCGCGGCGGAGCTGTTCTTCAACCGCGGTGAAACGCGCTTTTTCACGCTGCGGGTCAGTGTCCCTCACCGTCAGGCTGACATGCACTTCACAGCCGACAGGGTAGTAACCGATCCGGATATTATCCTGACCCTCCAAGGCGAGCAGCCGGTCGTTAATCTCAATTTCCCGCAACCCAAAGGTTCGAAAGATCTGCTGCAACGCCGGTCGCTGGATACCCTCGCACAACCGGTTCAGTCGGGGCAGGACCTGACGAACCATCAGGTACTCCATCTGTGAGGGTACACCTGGCAGAAAAAACAGTGGTTTTCCCTGGTGGACAAGCTGATAACCGGCCATACGCGAACCGCAGTCAAAGACTTCAGCACCCTCGGGCAGCCAGGCCATCTTTTCCAGGTGCGGAGAGTCCTGTTCCGGGTGACGCGCCCGGATGGCAGCGGCCACCTCGGGGTGAACAGTCCAGGGGTAGCCAAGGGCAGTGACCACCGCTTCATTGGTGATGTCGTCACTGGTGGATCCCAGTCCACCGGTGATGATCACAAACTCGGAGCGCTCGAGCACCTGGTTTAACACCCGGCCTATCCCCTCTAGCACATCCCCAACCGTATGGATATGGGTGATCTGATGGCCACTGGCAAACAGGTTTCTCGCCGCAAAACCACTGGTGGTATTGATGACCCGGCCGGTTATCAGCTCGTCGCCTATGGCGATTATCTCTCCACGCATATTCTTCGTTGGTTGGGATTTAGACCAAAGAGTTTACAGTGTTCGGCGTAAATGCACAAGCGCGTCATTACCCAGACGGCCATAAGGCAGATCACCATCAAGGCGGTCAAAACTGACAGAAGCCACCCGGCGTAGCAGGCTGGCCGGCCCTGGAACCAGCAACGGGATATAGTTCTCTGACAACCCCTGCAGTAAACCGCTTTCCCGATGACGCCTCTCAAAAAGGACCTGGAGGCTGGCACCTACATGGCGACCATAAAACGCCCTTTTTTTCTCCTCTCCCAACTGTCGTAACCGGGCAACTCTCTGTTCCCGGACAGCACCTGGTAGCTGCCCCGGTAGCTGGGCTGCCAATGTGCCTGGTCTGGGAGAATAGGGAAAGACGTGCAGATAGGCCAGCGACAGCGAGCTGAGTAACTGATAGGTGGTGTCAGCCTGTGCTTCACTTTCACCAGGAAAGCCGCCAAGGATGTCACAGCCAATACAGATCTTCGGGATCTCTCGAAGCAAACGGGTGACAACTTCATGAAACTGGGCGGCACTGTAACGCCGGTTCATTCGAGCGAGGACCTCTTCGTCACCACTTTGCAGAGGGATGTGCAGGTGGGGCATGAAGTTGTCATGGCGGGACATGATCTGCAACAGGGTGTCGTTGATCTCGGTGGGCTCAATGGAGCTTAAGCGAATGCGGATCCCTGGTAATTCCCGGCAGAGGCGTTCAAGCAGGGAGTAGATCGTTTCTCCCTCTCGCAGATCAAGACCGTACTTGCCAACGTTAATTCCGGTGACCACCAGCTCTCGATAACCTGCGGCAACAAAAACGTCGGCCTGCTCCATGACCCGGCCGATCTCCAGGCTGCGGCTACGGCCGCGCACCAGGGGGACAACACAGTAAGAGCAAAAGTTGTTACAGCCATCCTGGACACGTAAGGCTGCCCGGGTTCGTTGGCCAAAGTTCGACACGGGTAACGGGCTGATCTGCCGGGTCAGGTGAACATTACCTGCCAAAGGTGTTCGAGCGCCAAGGGCCCGGGCCACAAGCTGGTGTTTGTCGGCGTTGCCAACGACCTCTATTCCAGGGGCAAGCCCGGCCACCTCTTCAGGTTGCAACTGGGCATGACATCCGGTAACAATGACCCTGGCATCCGGAGATGTACGCCGTGCCCGGCGGATCATCTGTCGGGACTGTTGACCGGCTCTGGCCGTCACCGTACAGGTATTGACGATATACAGGTCCGCTTGCCCAGAAAAGGGAACCTGTGACCAGCCGGCGGATTCGAGCCCGGAGGCAAAGGCAGCGGATTCGTACTGATTAATCTTGCACCCCAGGGTGGTGATGGCAAACCGCTTCATGACAACTGTTCTCGGGGCTGGATAATGACACCGCTGGCAATGACCTGTTCCCCTTGATAGAGTACTGCGTACTGCCCCGGGGTAACCGCACGCTGGGGCTGTTCGAACAACAGGCGTAGACCGTCTTCTTTGAGGTCGACGGTCACCGTAGCAGCCTCCTGGCGGGACCTGAGCCTTACCTTCCCTCGCCAGGGTAGCCGAGGTCTTGGCACCAGCCAGTGGATGGACACTAGACATACCTCACGCTGATAGAGCTCTTCTTCCTTGCCCACAACCAACCGATTGTGGGCAGGCTCAAGTCTCAGCACATACCAGGGCGTCCGATCCGGCAGTCCCAACCCCCGACGCTGCCCTATGGTGTACCTCCAGAGCCCTGTGTGCCGGCCCAACAGCCGACCACTGGTATCGACAATATCACCCGATTCGTAAGGGAGTGCATGCTGATGGAGAAAGTGTTCCAGTCTGCCGCTGGTAAAACAGACGTCCTGACTTTCCTTGGCAGCAAAGGTAAAACCAGCCCGCCGGGCTTTGTCGCGCACCTGATCCTTGGTCCACCCCCCCAGGGGAAGCAAGAGGCGACTGAGCCGCTCCCGGGACAGACGACAGAGAAAATAACTCTGATCCTTGTTGGGATCACTCCCCTGAAACAGGGCAAACCCGTGGTTCACCCGACAAATGCGGGCGTAGTGGCCGGTGGCCATGCGAGTAACCTGGTACTGGTCCATGGCGTCAAGGAGATTACCGAATTTGATACCGGCATTGCACTGAACACAGGGATTGGGGGTGCGACCGGCACCATACTCCCTGACAAAGGGAACAATGATTTCGTTATGAAACTTCTGTCGCAGGTCAATGAGTTCCAAGGGAAGGTCCAGCTGGTTGGCAACACTTCGCACCCCTTCCACCTGCTTTTCAAGGTCTGGCAGGGGTAACAGCATAAAAAACCCGTGGACCTCGTATCCTTGCTCCTTCAGCAGCAGAGCGGCCACCGTCGAGTCAAGGCCGCCGCTCATGGCGACACCGACGTGTTCAGAGGGCATGCAAAGTACCGGCTGGATGACGATCGTCAAAGAAAATCTGTAAGGACGTTGCAGCTGCGGCAGGCTTCTATCTTGTTCTTCCAGGTTTTACCAGGAGCGGCTTCACAGAGAGTACCGCTGAGAAACCAGCAGAGATGTCCGGACTTGAACTCCCAGACGGGACACTGCTTCTTGACCTGACATTTCTTCACTGTCCAGCAATCGCGTCGCCGCGACCCCCCGGCCAGCCGTTGGTTCACGAGAAGAAAGTACAGTTGACGCTCCACGTGTAAAGGCACATTACGCCACCCCTGCTCGTAACTCTGTACTGCTTTCTGAGAGACGCCCAGTAACCGGGCCAGCTCCTTTTGTGTCTTGCCAAGCTGTATCCGACCCCTGGAAAAATTTTCCCGTTTCATGCCGTTCCTGTATCGTGCGTCGCTGGTCCCGAATGGACTACTCTAAACATATCTTTAAATTTTACCACGCCCTGGAGTCAAGAGCAATAATGATCTGTACCGTCCCGCGATGATTCACCCTTGACAACTCTTGGGATATCAACCGGTCTGGAGTATACTTTCTTTGCGGCAACATATTGTTGAAAAAAAATCATCTCATGCAAAAGATCTCTGGAGTAGCGACTATGGCTCAAAAACCCAACGGCAGCGGACTGCAACGCCTATGGCGCGCATCCCTTTGCTCATGGTCTGGTCTGGTGAAAGCCTGGCGCAACGAATCTGCCTTTCGCCAAGAAGTGGCACTGGTGATCTTCGGGCTACCCTGTGCCCTGTGGCTTGGAAATTCCGGCGTGGAACGGGCACTTCTCGTTGGCAGCCTGCTGCAGATCCTGTTGGTGGAGCTTCTCAACAGCAGCATAGAGGCGGTGGTCGACCGCATCGGGCCTGAACGGCATGTCCTCTCAGGGCAGGCCAAGGATCTGGGTTCCGCGGCCGTAAGTCTCACCCTCTTCATTGCTGCTGTGATCTGGCTCCTGATTGTGCTCAACTGAACGTGAAGTCTTTTATAACGGCGTGCAGCGTTTCTCCCTGTGCCTGCACACTGTCGCTTTCCTTTTCATTTGACACCCTGTACGCTATTGCCTATATAACAGGAAGGTATTCTTAACTGGCACAGGGTTTCGGGAAAAACGATCTAACTTCAGGAGGTTGTGATGCGAATTCTGCGTTTGGCAGCTCTACTGCTCTTCAGCTTGACCCAGTTGGCAATGGCAGCGGACAAAGAAATGAACGTTGGTTTTGTCTATGTTTCCCCGATTGGTGATGCGGGCTGGTCCTTTGCCCATGACCAGGGACGTCAGGCGCTGGAAGAGATGGAAGGGATCAAAACCAGTTTTGTCGAGTCTGTTCAAGAAGGTCCGGATGCCGAGCGTGTCATCCTCAACATGGCCCGAAAGAAGTTTGACCTGATCTTTGCCACCAGCTTCGGATACATGGATCCGATGCTCAAGGTGGCCCGGCAGTTCCCTGATACGACCTTTATGCACTGCTCGGGATTTAAACTGGCAGACAATATGGGCAACTATTTCGGCCGTATGTACCAGGCCCGTTATCTTGCCGGTATGGTCGCCGGTGCCATGACCACATCCAACACCCTCGGATATGTCGCCGCATTCCCCATTCCCGAGGTTATCCGTGGTATCAACGCCTTCACCCTTGGTGCCCAGGCCGTCAACCCGAAAGTATCGGTACGGGTCGTCTGGACCAAGACCTGGTATGATCCGGCCACGGAAAAAGATGCTGCCAAGTCGCTACTCGACGTCGGCGCCGATGTTATTGCCCAGCATCAGGATTCCCCTGGGCCACAGGAAGCTGCCCAGGAAAAAGGTGTGTATTCAATCGGATACAATTCCGACATGAGTACCTTTGCTCCCAAGTCTCACCTGACCGCACCCATCTGGAACTGGGCGCCTTTCTATAAGGCAACAGTTGCGGCGGTGAAAAACGGGACCTGGAAATCCGGATCCACCTGGGTGGGGCTGGAGGAGGGGATCGTTGACCTGGCGCCGTTCGGTGACATGGTCCCCGAGGACCTCAGGGCAAAGGTCATGGCGAAAAAGGCCTCCCTTACCGCCGGCACCGACAAAGTTTTTGTCGGTCCGATCAAGGACCAGAAAGGCAACATCAAAATTGCCGAAGGTACTGCCGCCACCGATAAAGAGTTATTGGGCATGACCTGGTTCGTCCAGGGCGTAATCGGCACTACCGAATAAGCACTCTCCTTCCCGGGAGATGACCCGCCTTCGGATCATCAGGCGACAGGAACGCCCCTTTTGGCGTTCCTGTTGTGTTTTGGTGCTCGCCTTGTTGCTGTCACTGTCGCTGAGCGCCTTGCTGCTGTGGTTGAGAGGAACATCCCCACTGGACGGCATTGCCGTCCTTTTCCGGGGAGCTTTCGGCTCCCGCTGGGCCATTGAAGACTGCCTGATCAAAGGCATTCCCCTCTTCCTCTGCTCCTTGGGCGTTGCCATGGCGTTCCGCCTGCAGATCTGGAATATTGGCGCTGAAGGTCAGTTCGCTCTCGGGGCAGTGGCAGCCACCTGGATAGCCTTGAGTTTTCCTGGACTGCCCTGGTACCTGCTCTTACCACTGATGATCGTGGCAGCTTGCCTCGGCGGTGCTCTCTGGGGAATGGTTCCGGCAATACTCCGGCAATGGATGGGCACCAACGAGATCATCGTCACCTTGATGATGAACTACATCGGCATCCTCTTTCTTCAATATCTGGTGTATGGGGTGTGGAAGGATCCGACCAGCTTCGGATTTCCCATGACCAGAGAGTTCCCCGATGCCGCCATTGTTGGCAAGATAGGCTCCACCGGCGTCAACTGGGGGCTACTCCACTGTCTGGTACTGGGTGGCCTTTTCTGGGTCTTCTTCCGGTTCACCCGGGTCGGCTACAACCTGAAAGCGGCCGGTGACTCGGTGCGTGCCGCCCGTTATGCCGGCTTACCCTACAATCAACTGGTGGTCCTGGTCATGGTGATCAGCGGCGCCCTTGCAGGGTGGGCAGGATTCCTTGAAGCCTCGGCAACAATCAATCGTCTGCAGCCCTCCATCATGGTTGGCTATGGATACACCGCCATCGTCGTTGCCTGGCTGGCCCGACTCAACCCGTTAAGCATAGGTATCGCCTCCTTTCTCCTGGCGGGCCTGCGCGTTGGCGTCGAACACCTGCAGCTTGACCTTCAGGTTCCAGCGGCCTTCGGCGGCATCATCGAAGGCCTGGTGCTGCTCACCGTACTTGCCGGCGGCTTTTTTGTTCGTTATCGACTGAGCCGGAGGGTTCAGTCGTGAACGCAGAGCTGATCATCCTCTTACTGGCCGCTGCCGTGCAGTCAGGCACACCGATTCTCTACGCCACTCTCGGAGAAATCTTCACCGAGCGCAGCGGGGTTCTCAATCTGGGCGTTGAAGGAATCATGGTAGTGGGCGCGCTGTGTGCCTTCGTTACCACCAGCCTCACAGGAAGCCCCTGGCTGGGGTTTTTCTGCGCAGGTCTGGCCGGCACCCTTTTCTCGTCTCTGCACGGCCTTGTTTGCCTAGTTTTTCGAGGTAACCAGGTGGTTTCCGGGCTGGCATTGACCATCCTCGGCACAGGCCTGGCAAACTACCTCGGCACACCGCTGGTGGGAACCTCTGCCCCGGGATTCACCACAACACCTCTACCAGTACTGAGTCAACTCCCCTGGCTGGGGCCGATATTTTTTCAGCAGGATCCTCTGGTCTACCTGACCTACGGCATTCCACCGCTGATGTGGCTCTATCTCTTTGCCAGTCGTCCAGGATTGAAGCTTCGGGCTGTCGGAGAAAACCCTGCTGCCGGTGGAGCTGCCGGTATCAGCGTGCTCGGACAGCGCTGGCTGGCCATCCTTGTCGGTGGCTTTTTTATGGGCTTGGGAGGCGGATACCTCTCCCTGGCATATACCCATCTCTGGGCCAACAATCTCACTGCTGGCCGGGGCTGGATTGCTGTAGCCCTGGTAATTTTTTCCTTTTGGCGCCCCCAGCGGGCGGTGCTGGGCGCCTACTTGTTTGGGGGCATTATGGCCCTGCAGCTGCGGCTGCAGGCGAGCGGCACCCAGTTTCCCAGTTCCCTGCTCCTGATGTTACCCTATGCGTTGACAGTCCTGGTGCTTGTCTTCAGCTCCTGGAAACGTGGACGCAGTGAAGAACCCGGCTCTCTTGGCGTAAACATGGAACCGGCCGACTGAGACGGTCTCTGACCAGCAGGATCAATTCATTACCTCAAGTAGACGGAAGGAGGACCCATGGTCGAGAACACACAATACCGGAAGACCTACCCCATCAGCTGGGATCAGCTCCACCGTGATTCCCGTGCGCTGGCCTGGCGCATGCTCAACATGGATTACTTCCGGGGGATTATTGCCATAACCCGCGGTGGCATGGTGCCAGCAGCGATCATCGCCCGCGAGCTTGACATTCATCTCCTGGACACGGTGTGCATCTCCAGCTATGACTGGAAAGACAAGAAAGGTGACGCTGAAATCCTCAAACACTTTGACGGTGATGGCGACGGTTGGCTGCTCATCGACGACCTGGTCGACACCGGTCGCACCGCCCGCATCGTAAAACAGATGGTCCCTAAAGCACATTTTGCCACAGTCTACGCAAAACCCGAAGGACGCCCCCTGGTGGACACTTATGTCACAGAGGTCAGCCAGGACACCTGGATCCTCTTTCCCTGGGACACGGAGATCCAGTTTGTCCAACCCCTCGCCACTAGCAGCAAGTAACCTGGTATGGACACCGCCATTGAACTTCGTGGCATCTCCAAGCGGTTTGGCCAGGTACAGGCAAACCGGGACATCGACCTGTCCATCCGAACAGGCCGCGTACTGGCACTCCTCGGGGAAAACGGGGCCGGCAAGTCTACCCTGATGTCCATCCTGGCTGGACAGACCCAGCCGGACAAAGGAGCCATCCTGGTCAACGATCAGCCCCTGACCTTCCAGTCCACACAGCATGCCATCAAAGCAGGCATTGGTATGGTTTACCAGCATTTCAAGCTGGTGGAGGCCATGACCGTCGCCGAAAATGTCCTGCTGGGCAAGCCCGGCAGTTTCTGGCTGCGGGCAAAAGGTATCGAGGAGGACGTGGGAGAACTCGCTGCCACCTTTGGTATGACGGTTCGCCCTGAGGCACTCGTTGCAGACCTGTCCATGGGCGAAAAGCAGCAGGTGGAAATTCTCAAGCTTCTGTATCGACGCTCATCTGTTCTTATCTTTGACGAACCCACAGCGGTGCTGACACCGGGTGAGGCCAAGCGATTGTTTGTCACCATGCGCTCCATGGCAGGGCAGGGTAAGGCCATAGTCTTTATCAGTCACAAGCTCGAAGAGGTGATGAGTGTGGCTGACGAGATCGCCATTCTCCGCCAGGGAGAGATTGTCGACACCATGGAAGCAAGCTCGGTGCAGTCCACTACCGAGCTTGCCGGAAGAATGGTTGGCCGTGAGGTACTTCTAGAGGTGAACAAAGAGATGATCGACCCCCGACAGATTGTCCTCAAGGTTGAGGCCCTGGCCGGTAACGGCCTGAAAGATCTGCATCTCGAGCTCAGGCAGGGAGAGATCCTGGGGGTTGTCGGCGTCGCAGGCAACGGCCAGAAGCCCTTGGTGGAAACACTTTGTGGACTCACAGCGCCGGTACAGGGAACGGTTCGTATTCTGGGAGATCCCTGGCACCATTTTTTTGCGCGAAGACGATGGCAATCAGCCTTGAGCTATATCCCTGAAGACCGTCAAGGACTGGCTACCTGCCAGGGGCTGGACCTTTTGGACAACTTTTTGCTGACAACCTCCAAGGGGTTCTGCTGGGGTCCCTGGCTGCAGAAGAGGGCGGCCAGAGAGAAAGCTGGCTGGCTGATTGAGGAGTTCGATGTTCGCCCGCAAAACCTTGACACGCTGGCATGGCAGCTCTCCGGTGGCAACCTCCAGAAACTGGTGCTGGCTAGAGAATTTTACCGTAAGCCGCGCTTGATTGTCGCCGAGCAGCCCACTCAAGGGCTCGACATCGCGGCAGCGGAGGAGGTATGGAATCTGCTGCTCAAGGCTCGGGAGCAGGCCGGCATCCTGCTGGTCACCGGTGACCTGTCCGAGGCACTGGCCTTGTCTGATCGTCTCATCGTCATGTTTGACGGCCGAATATGTGCTGCTTTTGCAGCAACCAACGAGGAGGAAGTGGCGCGGATCCCCGAATACATGGCAGGATTGGAACCGTCCTTTCCTTAAAGCCTGTATTGTTTGGCCAGCCAAGGCTACTGGCATTGACCAACCGCAAGCTGCTCCGCCTAGACGGCAACAACAGCGTTTTCCTCTCCATATTGGTTGGCCACATACCCGTCGGCATCCGGGTCGTTGACCCAAACGCTCTTGTCAAGTATGTAGCGATACTGGTACGATGCCCCCGCCTGCAGAGAAATGGTTATGGAAAAGGAACCATCCTTGAGCCGTTTCATGGGGACAGCCTCCGTGGACCATTCATTGAAGGAGCCAGCCAGGACAGCGGCTCCGGCATTCTCCGGGTTGCCATACTTGAAGGTGACCCGGCAGACCTTTCCGGTTGTGGAGTAACTTTTCTTGAGCATGATATTTCCTCTCCTTTCGGGAGTCAGTAAAAAAAAACAACAGAATGACCAATGGAGGCATCCTTCAACAAAGTTCATCTCAGGAAAATGCAGAGCCCCTGTTTACCCGAAACGCCATGCTCTATATACCATGTTCCAGTAACAGTGACCAGCACACTTACCTCTGCTGGCATCGAAAAAACACCAGATCTGCCCGGATGACCGGGCAAGGCGAAGGCAGGTGATGGTTGAACAACAAAGACTTCCGGAACTGCTGGCCCCGGCAGGCAGTCTGGACAAGATGATCAGTGCGATCCATTACGGCGCCGATGCCGTGTACCTGGGGGAATCGCGGTTCAGCCTGCGGGCACATGCAGCGACCTTCAGTGGGGAGGAACTGGAAGGAGCGGTTGCCTATGCCCATACCAGGGCCGTAAAAGTTTTTGCTACGGTCAACATCTTCGCGCATAACCGCGACCTTGAAGGTCTAGAGACCTATCTTTACCGCCTTGCCGCTGCTGGTGTTGATGCAATTATCGTTGCTGATCCCGGCATCCTCGCGCTTTGCCGGCGTCTCGTTCCGCAGGTGCCAATACACTTGTCCACCCAAGCCAATGTCACCAACGCTGTCAGCGCCCGATTCTGGGCAGAGCAGGGGGTGCGCCGCCTCAACCTTGCCCGTGAACTGAGCCTTGCAGAAATCCGGGCGATTCGCGAAGCCGTGGATATTGAGCTCGAAGTCTTTATCCATGGAGCCGTCTGTATCAGTTATTCGGGGCGCTGCATGCTCAGTAATTATATGACAGGCCGTGACGCCAACAAGGGTGACTGCGCCCAACCCTGCCGCTACTCCTACCGGCTCGAAGAGGAAAAACGACCCGGTCAGTTTTTTCCGGTGGAGGAAGATGAGCACGGCACATACATCTTCAACGCCAATGATCTGTGCCTGCTGCGGCATCTCCCGGAATTGGCTGCCTGTGGTGTGGACGCGATAAAAATTGAAGGGCGGATGAAATCTGCCGCCTATGTCAGTGAGGTGGTACGGGTATACAGGGCGGCACTGAACTGGCTTGCGGAAAAAAAATCAGCAGGGCTTCAGCCAGGTCAGCTGACGCTCCCCAGTGTTTTTTACAAGGAAATTGAGAAGATTGGTACCCGTGGATTGAGCGAACATTTTTTTTCCGCCACCCCTTCATCTGCGGACATGCTTTATGATACAATGCGAATAGTTCAGAAGCATGTGTCAGCTGCCATCGTCTACAAAACGTCACCTCTGCTTGTGGATGTTAAAAATGAGCTGTGGCCGGGAGATGAACTCGAGTATCTCGGCCCTGAAATCACCCCGATCATCTCACGGGTCAAGGCCATAAGAAGCGCTAAGGACTTGGCATTGCAGGAGAAGGCCAATCCAGGAACCCGGGTGTTCCTGGAAATTGAACCGCTGGAGTTACCAGTGACCAAGCATTCCCTTTTTCGTAAACGTATATCACAGTGATGAAACCCGTTCTTGATGTTCCGTTCCTTGCCGATGAGACCTATGTTAACTTTCTCGCTGACAAACGACAGGAACTGAGTTCCGTCCACTTCAGTATCCTCTCAGGGAAGCGTCTCGACAGCCGTTTTATCCTCGGTCCTCCTGATAACCATGCCCAGGTGATCGAGTTCCTCTCAGCGCTTCACGGGGTCAAACGCTATGCCCTGATGAACAGCCTGTTTTATACCCCTGACCTGCTGATCTCGGCGGAGCGATTGCAGCCGATCATCTACGCCCTTGATGAGTGTTGTGAGCACGGCGTGATCAATGGCATCATCTTCTGCGATCAGTATCTGCTGCAACGGCTCTCCTCGGCAGCGCCGGGGCTTGCCAGTGCCCTTGAGGCCGTGCCAGGGGTCAACACCATGCTTGACTCCCTGGAAAAGGTCGAGGCTCAACTGGCCTGTATAGGGGAGACCCATTTTCGTCTGCCCAGCCAGCTGGTGCTTGATCGCTCCCTCAATCGGGATCTCGACCGCCTCGCACGGGTTGCCCTGCAGGTCAGAGGCAAGTTTCCTGAAGTGAACCTTGGCCTGCTCGCCAATGAGGGCTGCCTGCCCTACTGCCCTTTTAAGGCCTCCCACGATGCCTACATCGCCCTGGCCAACATGGAAGGCCAGGATTCCACCTACAGCATGAACTGCGAACTCGGTTGTATGCGGCTTCTCGAACAGCAACCCCACCGGGTTCTCCAGTCGCCCTTCATCCGCCCGGAAGATGTTGATTTATATCTATATCACGTCGACACCATCAAACTTTGTGGGCGGACCCTGGGAGCAGACTTCCTCTGTTCAGCCATCCAGGCCTACTGCGCTCGACAGTATGAGGGAAATTTGCTCAACCTGATGGACGCCACCCACTGGATGGCTGACAGATTATATGTGGACAATGGTTCCCTGAGTTTCGACTTTGCCAACATGCTCTCCATGTGTGACAGCCGCTGCGAGGTGTGCGGTTTCTGCGAAGAACTGTTCGAATCCATCACCCGCCCCCTCCCCTTTTCCCTGGAAGACCGAAGGCCCAGGCTGATTGACAGCAAAGGAACAGATGTGTAGAGTTCAGCGCAGAATCTTTTTGCCGACTCTTACTTCCGAGGCCTTTCATGGAATCTTTTGACGCGCTTCTGGAGATATCCAGCAAGATTCACGGACATCTCTGCGCCGGCCAGGTTATTGGTGTACGCATGGCAATGGAGGGTCTTACCTATATTGGTATTAACGACCCCAAGGGTAATGACCGAAAAAAGCTATATGTCCTGGTAGAGATTGACCGTTGCGCCACTGACGCTATCCAGTCTGTGACGGGCTGTAGCCTGGGTAAACGGAGCTTGCGCTGGGTGGACTTTGGCGTTATGGCCGCTACCTTCGTCAATCTGGAGACCAAACAGGCTGTACGGGTGGTAGCTCTGGAGGAATCGCGAGAAAATTCGCGAAAATACTGTCCGGAAATAGAGAACAAATACCAGCGCCAGCTCGCCGCCTATCGGATAATGCCCAGCGGGGAACTCTTCGATTTTCAGGATGTCCGCGTTGACATTCCTGCCAGCGACATGCCAGGGAAACCACTCCGAAGGGTACAGTGTCAGCAGTGTGGTGACTGGGTTCAGGACGGCCGTGATCTTGAGCAGGAAGGCCAGGTGTTGTGTCGGGCCTGCGGCGGTCAACGCTATTACACACCAGTATGAGAGAATTATCCGTTATCAGCCTCTTCTTCCTCGATCTTCAATTTCCCATCTTCATCCTTAACTAGGTAAAGATACTTTGTCTTTGATACTTCTTTATCCTTGACAAGAGAACAAGGTTTGGCTACTTTTGAAAATCCTAACTATTTGTTTTTTTTGTGTAGTTCCAATGTTTATTTTTTCCACACATACACAGAGGAGGAAAGTATGAGCGATGTAAAAATAGCCCCTGAAGGATTGGATGTTACGTCTGTACTGGATGCCAAGGGACTGAGTTGTCCCATGCCATTGTTACGCACGAAAAAGGCAATAGGTAGCCTCAATACGGGGGATATTCTCCATATTCAAGGAACTGATCCAGGCTCAAGAAATGATATTCCCGGATGGTGCGAACGTTCCGGTCACGAATATCTTGGTGAAAAAGAAGAAGAAGGTTACATCAGCTTCTTTATTAAAAAAGGATAATTATTCCAGTTTGTTTTCATACCAAGGAGGAATGTATTCATGTCTGCCGATCCTGATAAACTGGGCATATTTGTCACTTCACCCCAAAATATGGCCCATATTCTCGGTATAACCAAGGCTGCGGTCAACGCTGGAAAAAAAGTTAAAATATTTTTTACCTTTAAATCTATTCATCTCACTAAAAGTGCAGAGTTTGAAGAATTGACCAGTCTCTGCGACCCCGATGATCTTGCCATCTGCGCCGATAGTTACACTTGTGAAGGATATGATACTGTCAAAGATATCCCCGCAGGAATGACAGAAAAACAGATGCGTACTCAAGCATTCCATGGAGCTATTCTCGATGAATGCGGCAAGTATATAGTCATGTAAGGAGATATGTTAATGGAATCATTAAAAGTCTACATACTAATTGCCAACCGTACCTATAATGATGGCATTCGTTCAGGTCTCGGTCTAGCAGTTGAGAATCATTATGCATATCCTGTTATCATGAATGGCGAGTTCCCGAAGATGACAGAATATATGTCTGAAAATATTGCCTGGATCTATGATATGGAAGGTGCGGTCTATAGCTGTGGTGCTGAGGCTCCACAAGACCTACCTGAAGGTGTCGAGATGACTAATATCAGTCTTGAGGAGTTGGGTGAAAAAATGCGCGATGCTGATTTTATCATCCCTTATGGGCTCCCCAAACAAACTAACGAACCGCCGCCAGCTTGCGCCGAGTAGAGGATATCATCATGAAAATTCTTCAAGTCTACCGTTCGAAACCTAACGAAGACGTCCAGAAACTGGTATCAATCCTTAACCGTGATCGGGATGCTGATGAATTCAAATTGTACAGCAATAATCCCGATTACGATGTTCTCGTTAAAAAAATATTTGATGCAGATAAAACCGTCTGCTGGTGGTAATTTTTTTAATAAAGAGCCTTTCGTGCTTAATTGGAAGGCTCTTTATTACATTTTCAACGTATCAAACCATTTTATCACTTGCTCATGAAACCAAGGACGAAACGTGCGTATAAGGAGGTTATCTCTTCCTAAATGGACACGGTTTGTCAAAAGTACCATTATAAGTTTTCTTTCAATATCGATCCAAAAAGATGTTCCTGTATATCCTAGATGACCTATACTTTTTTGTGAAATAAACTTTCCAGCAGAAGAAGGCTCTGAGGGAGTATCAAATCCTATACACCATGATTCATTTTTTACCTTTCGTCGCAAAATCTGCTCCATGAGATTTCTTCTCAATCCGATTTTCCCTTCAAAGAGCAGTGATTGTAAAATTTCTGCACACAGCAGCATCACGCCACTCGTACTTCCAAAGAGTCCGGCATGACCACTTACTCCGCTTAATAACCAGCAATGTTCATCCTGTACCTCTGCCTGCATAATTTTATTACGCCATTGGCACCAACCGGTTGGTGCATAAAAATAACCTTGTTCGTTACTAGATGTACTTTTTATCTCTTTATATGGACGAAAAAATATTTTTTTTTCAAGGCCCAGGGGAGCACTTATCAAAGAATCAAAACATTTGTTAAGTTGACAACTTAATTGTTCTTCCAGCATCCAGCCAAGAAGGATGTACCCTAAATCAGAATAGATACATTTTTTCCCGGGTGAATAAACCAGTTCTTCCTGGTTAATACAATCCAATAACTGTTTACGGTTACCTGATAAGAGAGGATCCGCTTTCATGGACCGATAATAGGTATTGTACGCCGGTAAACCTGAACAATGGCCAAGAAGTTGCCATAGTTGAGTATGTCGTATTTCCTGAGAAAGCGGTAATGATAAAGTATTCCCTAATTCCTCCTCTAAACTAAGAGTACCTTCTTGCACGAGATGCAAACAACATAAAAGTGTACAAAAAGGCTTGGTTAATGAGGCTAAATCAAATAAAAAACTATCGTTTTCTAAAAAGTTACTCGTTATATTCTTGTTGATATTAACGGATAAAGCACCAGTCCATCCTGAAACGCCATAAAATAAAACGCCACATCCCAGAACAGGAGCAACTCCTAAATTTTCTCCGACAACACCTAATTGTCGAAGAAAACTTTCCAGTCCATTATGCCAGTAAAAATCCATCTAACATTTATTATTTATTTGATTTTTCATTTTTTTTATAGTATTTAAAAAAAATAATTTAAAGCTTTTTTTACCTGTGGAAAAGAATGCTCGAAGCAGTGTTTATACCTTGTTAAAAAACAAGGTACCCCATTTTTTTCTCAAAAAAAAGAAGGATATCAACTGTTCAATAAAGAGAAAATTATAAATTATATTAACAAGTTAACTAATATTTAAACAAATAAACAGAAGTAATAATAATAATAATAATTAACTTATATAAAAGGATACTTATTATGTCACTTCAATTTAATATTTCAAGAGATGATCTTTTTAAAGCGATAAGTGCTCAACAAAACATAACTAATAAAAAAGGAACAATAGCAATTTTATCTAATGTTCTTATAAAAGCTAATGATAATAATGTATTATTTACTGGTACTGATTTAGAAATTGGTCTTAAACAAAAAATACCTGCTGAAGTAATTAAAAAAGGTGACATTACTCTTCCCGCAAAAAAACTTTTTGAAATAACTCGAGAATCAGGAAATTCTATAGTTAATTTTAAAGAAAAAGAGAATAATTGGATAGAAATAACTTCAGGTTCTAGTTTTTATCGTCTTTCTGGGATGGAAAGTAGAGAATTTCCCACTTTTCCTGAATACGATGAAACAAAACTTGTTTCAGTAAACGCTAATTATTTGGCAGATATAATAGATAAAACTATATTTTCTATAGCGAATGATAAAGAGAATATTTATAGCCTTACGGCTGGACTTTTAACAAAAGAAATAATTGAAGAAAAATTTTATCTGAAAATGGTTAGTTCTGATGGTCATCGTTTGACTATTATGAAAAAACAAATGGATAAAAGTATAAATAATTTAGATTTAAATAAAATTACTCTTATTCCTAAAAGAGGTATTCAAGAAATACGTAAATTTTGTGAAGAAAAAGACACTGTTCAATTTGGTATTGAAAAAAAACAAGTTGTTCTTAAAAATGATGATTCCTTGTTAATTATACGACTTGTCGAAGGAGAATTTCCTGACTATCAGGCAATTATTAAAATAATAGATATGGATAATGTTATTAATATAAATAGAATTAGATTTCTTGAAAGTCTTAAAAGAATAAATCTTTTTACTGAAGATATTTTTCATGCGATAAAAATGGATATTAGTGAAAATAAAATTGTCTTAACATCGCAAAATTCGGATTTTGGCTCAGCGAAGGATGAATTTGAACTTGATTATAAAGGTAAACCGTTAAGTCTTGGTTTTAATTGTCGTTATTTTATAGATACACTACAAGTTATGGAAGGAGATACTATAAAAGCCTGCATAACTTCTGATGAAAGTCCTTGTTTAATAACTTCTGAAGAAGATGATGGTTTTTTAAGTATTATTATGCCTATGAAATTATAAATTAATATAATTTATTTTTATAAAAAAATTATATTAAAAAAAATAATATACTAGTCGTAAATGGAGCAGAGTTTATAAAGTGGAAAAACAAGAAAATATAAATAGTTCATATGGGGCAGAACAGATTAAAGTACTCGATGGACTGGAAGCTGTACGTAAACGACCGGCCATGTATATAGGTAATACTCATGAAGAAGGTTTACATCATCTTATTTATGAGGTTGTTGATAATTCCATCGATGAGGCTCTTGCTGGGGAATGTGACCGTATCTGGGTAACACTTCATATCGATGGCTCGGTTACTGTGGAAGACAATGGCAGAGGAATCCCGGTAGACATACATCCCACCGAAAAAATTTCGGCACTAGAGTTGGTTATGACAACACTTCATGCCGGAGGTAAATTTGATCACTCCACGTACAAGGTCTCTGGCGGGCTCCACGGAGTAGGTGTTTCTGTGGTAAATGCCTTGAGCGCTACAACTGAGGCTGAAGTATGGCGGAATGGAAATATCTATCGACAAACCTATGCCCGTGGAGAACGAACCAGTGAGTTGGAACGTATCGGCACTAGTGATAAAAAAGGGACAGCTATATCTTTTTTACCTGATCCTGATATTTTCACTGAAACAACAGAGTTTAAATATGAAATAGTTAAGAACCGTCTGCGGGAATTAGCTTTTCTCAATTCTGGTGTTCGTATTTATCTTAAAGATGAGCGGGATGGAGCTGAAGATAAATTTCATTTCCAAGGAGGGATAGCCACATATGTTGAGTATTTAAATAGAAATCGTTCAGCTATTCATTCTGAACCAGTTTTACTTACTGGTGAGCGTGAGAAGGTTCAGGTAGAGGCCTGTTTTCAATATTTTGATGGCTATTCTGAACGACTTTTTTCCTATGTTAATAATATAAATACGAAAGAAGGTGGTACGCATGTTGCCGGATTTCGTTCTGCTCTTACCAAATGTATCAATCGATATGCCTCTGATGAAGTTATTCCAAAAAATCTTAAAGCCAAAATGGGAGGAGATGACGTCCGTGAAGGATTGACGTGCATCGTCTCAGTAAGAGTACCTAATCCACAGTTTGAAGGTCAGACAAAGACTAAACTCGGCAACTCTGAGGTAAAATTTATTGTCGATTCTATCTGCAGTGAAAAACTGGGTATTTATCTGGAACAACATCCAGCGGTAGCTAAACGGATTCTCAACAAGGCGGTGGAAGCGGCAAGGGCACGTGAAGCGGCTCGAAAAGCTAGAGATCTTTCTCGTAAAAAAGGAGGTCTTTCAGTGATGATGGCTGGTAAATTAGCTGAATGCCAGTCAAAAAAACCGGAAGAAAGGGAACTATTTATTGTTGAGGGTGACTCTGCTGGTGGTTCTGCTAAACAAGGCAGAGATCGTTCAATGCAGGCTATTTTACCTCTCAGGGGTAAAATAATGAATGTTGAGAAAGCACGATTTGATAAAGTTCTTAGTTCTGAAGAAATTAAACAATTAATTGCAGCAATGGGTACAGGTATAGGTCGTGAAGAATTTGATTTGGAAAAACTTCGCTATCATAAAATAATAATTATGACGGATGCCGATGTGGATGGTGCTCACATCCGGACACTTTTATTGACTTTTTTCTATCGTCAAATGTTACCTCTTGTGGAAAAAGGACATGTTTATATAGGTCAACCACCTTTATATCGGCTTGCTCGCGGTAAAAAAGAAAAATATTTTATAGATGATAATGAATTATCTATTTATCTTTATAACGAAGCCAGTAGAATTTTTCGATTTCGCTATGAAAATGGTGATGAAATTCAAGGTGAAGAAATGGTTCGTATTTTACGATCATTTTCAATATTACAATTAATTATTCAATATATGGAGAGAATGAATATTCCAGAAAAAATGATTTTGATTCTTCTTAAAGAAGGAGTGCATTCTGCAGATCAGTTTAAAGAAAAATCATTTTTAGAAGAAATTATAAGTAAATTTATTGATATAGATCCTATAATAGGTACAATACGATCTTGCCAATGGCGTCCAAGTTGTTATGAGGTAGATATTACTTTTCGTGGTCAATCTCACCAAACAACAACTCTTGGACCAAATATTCCTTTAATAAATGAGTATCGTCGTGCTCTTGATATTTATCCTCAAATAAGTGATTATATTAAAGGTCGATTTACTCTTATTCGTAATACAGCAAACATTGATCGAGAAACTTCTGCGGCCAGTTGGCAGGATTTTATACGCTTGATAAGAGATGAAACTATTAAAGGGAGTCATCTGCAGCGCTATAAAGGTCTCGGGGAAATGAATCCGGAACAATTATGGGAGACTACCATGAATCCGGAAAACAGGACACTGGTCCAGGTTAAAATAGAAGATGCTGAAATGGCAGATGAAATTTTTACCACTCTTATGGGCGATAAGGTCGAACCACGACGTGATTTTATCCATAATCATGCTTTGGAAGTAGGGAATCTCGACGTCTGAAGTTTTTTTTAATGTAAATTAAAAAATATTAACAGGCTGTTCAAGGATAGAACAGGATAGATAATAATGGAAGAACAATCGAAAAAAATGGAAGAGCATAACTCTTCTATAGCTATAGAAAAAGAACTGCGAAAATCTTATCTGGATTACGCCATGTCGGTAATTATCGGCAGGGCATTACCAGACGTTAGAGACGGACTTAAACCGGTACATCGCCGTACCCTGTATGCTATGCGTGAGATGGGGAATACCTACAATCGTCCCTATATAAAATCTGCACGTATAGTTGGTGATGTTCTTGGTAAGTATCATCCTCATGGTGATACAGCGGCCTATGACACTCTGGTGCGTATGGCCCAGAATTTTTCCATGCGGTATCCCCTGGTTGACGGACAGGGAAATTTTGGTTCCATGGATGGGGATGCCCCTGCGGCTATGCGGTATACCGAAGCTCGTATGACTAAACTGGATCAGGAAATAGTTGCTGATCTGGATAAGGAAACCGTAGATTTTATACCCAATTATGATTCTTCTTTACAGGAACCTTCGGTTCTTCCTTCAAAAATTCCAAATATTCTGATTAATGGTTCTGAAGGTATAGCGGTGGGAATGGCCACCAAAATACCGCCTCATAACATACGTGAAGTTATCAATGGCCTTATTGCCTTGATTGATAATGAGAATATTACTGTTCATGAACTTATGGAGAGTATAAGTGGTCCGGATTTTCCCACAGGCGGTTTTATTTGTGGTCGAGCAGGTATCCGGGAAGCTTATGAGACCGGTCGGGGTGTCATTGTTCTCCGTGGTCGTACCCATGTGGAAGAAGCAAAAAATCATGAATCCATTATTATTAGCGAGGTGCCGTATCAACAGAATAAGGCTGCCTTGGTGGAGAAAATAGCATTTCTTATCAAGGAAAAGAAATTAAGCGGGGTTGCTGATGTCCGGGATGAATCAGACAGGCAGGGATTACGGGTGGTACTTGATCTGAAAAAAGATGAAATACCAGATATTATTATTAATCAACTCTACAAAATGACTCCCCTGCAGAGAAGTTTTGGTATTATTTTGTTATGTATTGTTAATAATAAACCAGAGATACTTAATCTTAAACAGGTTCTGCAGCATTTTCTTATTCATCGTAAGACTATTGTTTATCGTCGAACCGCATTCGAATTGCGTAAAGCAAAAGAAAGAGCACATATCCTTGAGGGATTAAAAATAGCTATTACGAATATAGATGAGGTAGTCGAGCTTATAAAAAAAGCTGTTAATCCTACCGAGGCAAAAGAACAACTTATTGAGCGTTTTCACCTTTCCGATATTCAAGCACAGACTATTCTTGATATGCGTCTGCAGCGACTTACAGGACTTGAACGGGAAAAAATAGTCAAAGATTATGAAGAAATTTTAGAGAAAATTGCCTGGTTACAAAAGGTTCTCGGTGATGATCAACTTGTCATGCAGATCATCCGTGATGAATTTGAAAAAATACTCGAGGAGTATGGTGATGATCGTCGTACCGAAATCATCGATGCTCCAGATGAAATCCTTCCTGAAGATCTTATAACACCCGAAGAGATGGTCGTGACCATCAGTCACAGCGGTTATATCAAACGCAACCCCATCAGTTTGTACCGGGCCCAGCGTCGAGGAGGTAAAGGGGTCAAGGGAATGACCACTATTGAGGATGATTTCGTTACTGACCTGCACATTGCCTCGACCCTCGATACCTTTCTTTTCTTCACTAACAGGGGCCGGGTTTTCTGGCGTAAGGTCTACGAGCTGCCGTTGGCTGGCAGGGCTGCACGGGGCAAAGCGGTCGTTAATCTTCTCGAACTGGGTGAAGGAGAGAAAGTGGCAGCAATCCTTCCTGTTGCTGATTTGGCCAATGCTGATGACTCACAGATGGTGCTCACTGTTACCAAGCTTGGTCGAGTGAAGAAAACCTCCATCAGTGAGTATAAACGGCCGCTGCGGCGAGGAAAATTTGGTCTTACTATTCGTGAAGATGACGAGATTCTTTCGGCGCTGCTCACTTCGGGTGAAGATGAGATTATTCTCGTCACCCGAAAGGGTATGTCTATCCATTTCAACGAGACAGATGTGCGGGGTATGGGCCGGCTTGCTGCCGGAGTGAAGGGAATCAGCCTGAGTGAAGGTGATGAGGTTGTTGGTGTCACTGTTATCTCTTCAGAAGAGACTTCTCTTCTGACCGTTACCGAAAACGGCTATGGTAAACGCACCGCTGTGAAGGAACATCCCCTCCAGAATCGTGGCGGTAAAGGGGTGGTCGCTATCAAGACGAGTAGCCGTAATGGAGATGTCATCGGCGTTGTTGCAGTAGAAGAAGATGACCAGGTTATGCTTATCGCCAACTCAGGCAAGGTTATCCGTATGCCGCTTGACACTGTAAGAATCATCGGCCGCAACACTCAGGGTGTCCGGTTGATTAATCTTGACGATGAAGAACGAGTGGTCGGGTTGTCCATGCTTGCCCGTGAAGAGGAGCTGCCGGCAGACGAAGAGGAATATCCTGACAGGGAAGAGATGGAGAATGACGATGTCTCATCAGACGGTTAGTAACCAGCAGGCAGCAGTCATAGGTGCAGGCAGCTGGGGAACAGCTCTGGCAGTACTGCTGGCAAAAAAAGGAATTAAGGTACGTCTTTGGGGACGTGATCCGCATCATGTCAGCAGGCTTATAGATGAGCAGGTTAACCAGAAGTATCTGCCCGGAGTGAAACTGCCGGAGAACCTTTTACCGGTAATGGATCTTGGAGAAGCTGTCCAAGGCTGCCGTTATGTGGTGATGGCTATTCCATCTCACGGGTATCGTCATGTGTTTTTTGATCTTTTTCCTCAGCTCTCAAAAGAAAGCTTGGTTCTATCTGCAGCCAAAGGCATTGAAGATGGTAGCCACCTGACCATGACAAAGATCATGGCAGATGTTGCACAATCAGTTGAAGATAAAAGGTTCGGAGTACTCAGTGGTCCGAGCTTTGCCCAGGAGGTCGCAACAGGTCAGCCGACCGCTGTCACTGTTGCTTTTTCTGAAATGGAGGCAGCTGTCGAAGTACAGGAGTTGTTGTCAACTTCGCTGTTTCGAGTCTATTCCAGTACTGATGTGACAGGTGTGGAAATATGTGGTGCTGTCAAAAACATTATAGCCATTGCCGCAGGTATAAGTGAAGGTCTGGGGTTTGGGCTTAACGCCAGGGCAGGACTTGTGACACGGGGACTTGCAGAAATAACCAGACTGGGGGTAACCATGGGTGGCAGCATAGCCACTTTCAGTGGTCTTGCTGGTCTTGGGGATCTGGTCTTGACCTGCACCGGAAATCTTAGCAGAAACCGTACTGTTGGCTTGAAGCTTGGGCAAGGGAAAACCCTGGAAGCAGCCCTTGAAGAGATTGGGCAGGTAGCCGAAGGTGTGAAGACAACAAAAAGCTGTTTTACTCTGCGCAAGGAACTTAACGTGGAAATGCCGATTATCGAGCAGGTCTATGCCATTCTCTATGAAGGCAGAGGGTGTGCTGAGGTTGTTCGTGAGCTGTTCCAGCGTGACCTGCGAGCCGAGGGTCCCTGAAGCTTGTTTACCTGGAGAAACCAATGAAACAGATTTTCCTGTTATGGTTGACCATTTTTCTGGTTGCCGGTTGCGCCGGTCACCAGGAAAAAGATGATTCTCAGGAAGCCCCCTTTATTCTTCCGGCAAGTTTTGCCGGGAGTGTTGGCTGTGAGGGATGTCCGGCAACGGAAGTAACCCTGACACTTCGGCCAGACGGGTTGTTTCTACTGAGAACAGTCAAGGATAGCAACACGGTGTCCACTCTTGGAACATATGAGTTTCTCAAAAGAGGAAAGATCATTGTCATCGGATCACCAGGCAAAGGGTTGGGGTCTTTTGCGGTTGCCCCTCCATCACTTCGACAACTTTCTGAGCAGGGAGAGGTCTTGCCAGGGGAAGGACATGAGCTGGTGCTTCTTGATAAACCGGCAGTCTTCAATGAATCTTTTCGTATGCGCGGCATGTTCAGCCGCAGAAAGGGTGAGGCTCTGCTTCGTGAATGTTCATCCGGCAAAGTATTTCCTCTTCTTGCGCAAGGAGGCGCCTACAGGCGCATGGAAGATGCTTTTCTCAAAACTCCTCACGGAAAAGACGATGCCTTGCTAATGAGTTTCAGTGGCAGTCTTGAGGAGCAGGCAGATTTCGAACAACCCGCCGTTGAGTTCATCCGCATAACAGACTTTACACGGGCTTATCCTGATATGGAGTGTGATGGCGAACAGACTCATCGTCGGCTTATTGGTACGACCTGGAAACTCCTTGAATTACAAGGGGAGCCTGTGAAAAAAATAGAGGGACGCCAGACCCCTTTTTTTACCTTGGATGAGAAGGAAAAGCGAATGCGAGGTTTTGGCGGATGTAACCGGTTTTTCGGGACCTACCTCGTTTATGGAGATGTTTTTGTTTTTAATAAGATAGCTGGTACACGCATGGCCTGCAGTAAGGGAGAGGTGCTTGAAGACCGTTTTCTGAAAGCCCTTGACCGTACGGAGTCGTTCATTATCGACAAGGACGTCCTTCAGCTTTTAGACAGTAAAGGTGAGGTCATCGCACGACTGCTTGGGGTCTGGTAACCGCTTTCACCTTTATACCATCCGCTCTTCAGACCAGTCGTTGTGCTCAAATTCGCTGTGGTCGGGTTTTGGAGGTTTGAGTTCTGCCATGCGCTGGTTGAGCCAGATTGCTACCTTGTCGATATCAGCGGCGAATTCTCTCAGGGCCAGGCCCCGATGACTGACACTGCTTTTGGTTGTCGTGTCCACTTCCGCAAAGGTCTTGCCGAACGCCGGGAAATAAAAAAGGGGATCATAACCAAACCCTGACTTGCCCCGGGGTGCGGTCAGGATTTCTCCATCACAGCGTCCTTCCCAGGTAAGTGCCGGTCCTCCCGGGGTGGCGAGACTCAACACACAGAAAAAACTTGCAGCCCGGTCTTTGATCCCTTCCATCTCCTTGAGCAGTTTTTCACAGTTGTCAGCATCACTCGCGTCATCTCCTGCATAGCGGGCCGAGTATACACCGGGAGAGCCATTCAGGGCCTGGACAGCGAGCCCTGAGTCGTCCGCCAGACAGGGTAGCCCTAAAACCTTGCTGTAATGCAGCGCTTTTTTGTAAGCGTTTTCATCGAACGTTTCACCGTCCTCGACAGCTGATGGCATGGGGCCATACTCTGACAGGTACCTGACCTTCAGCGGAGAGTTTTCTAGTAATGTCTGAATTTCTTTAACTTTGTTGGTGTTTGTCGTGGCCAGCACGATAACGTTATTCATTTTTTCTACCTTGGTCTTTTTTTATGCTGCAGGGGTTGGACCGAACTGAGAGGCTGTCTCTATTTTTTGTTCACGCCGCGCCGCGCCTTACGCATCTTTTTTTTCCACCTGTTGTCGTAGCGCTCCTGTTCGCTGTAAATGCACCCGCAGTAGGGTTGGCGATACAGGTCCATTTCGATGGAGCGGTCAATGCCCTCCTGCCAGCCCTGCCGAAAATCACGGTAGAGAAATTTCACTCTGGCATGGTTGGCCAATTCTTCCGACTGCCTGATGAGGAGTTCGTGGTTTTGATACTTTGAATAGAGCAAGGTGGAGGTAAAGGCGTCAAAACCCTGGGATGCGGCAAGGGCAGCGGTCTTTTCCAGGCGCATTCGGTAGCAGATACCGCACCTTGCTCTATCCTGGGGGACAACCTGTCTGAGAAACTCCCGCATACCGTAATCACGGTCAATCTCCAGCCGGAGATCTGTCTGTTTACTGACCGTTTCCAGAGTGTCTACCCGTCGCTTGAATTCCTGGTATGGATGGATGTTGGGGTTGTGAAAATAGGCGACAACCTCATAGCCTTCGGCTCGCAAAACCTTCAAGGGATACAGGGTACAAGGGCCGCAACAGACGTGCATCAGGATGCGTTTCATTTTGTGTTGTTTGGTTAAGTGCAGGTTGTACCGTCTTGGGCAAAAAAACAGTTGGTCAAGGTAAAAGTATTGTGGTGTTGAGTATCAGTCAATCAAATTGGTGGGTTTTTGTCGTTTTATATCTTTACGGGCAACTACCCAGGTGAACAGTTGACAAGCCCCTCAGGTAAATGGTAAAAACTCTTGCGTATTACAGGAGGGATGGCCGAGTGGTTTAAGGCGGCGGTCTTGAAAACCGTTGTACGAAAGTACCGTGGGTTCGAATCCTACTCCCTCCGCCACAGTACAACGTCTACAGAACACGGGCTTCGGAGAGATGACCGAGAGGCCGATGGTGCTCGCCTGCTAAGCGAGTGTGGGGGTTATACTCCACCGAGGGTTCGAATCCCTCTCTCTCCGCCATATCCCATCGCTATGCAACCGGTCAGTGGAGAACTGCTGACCGGTTGTTTTCTTTTGTCGCTCTGCAACGAGCCTTGGCAGCATACTCTTTTGTAAGAATGTAACCCGGATAAACGTTGGCAGTCAGGGGTATAGAAAAACAGGTGCTCGTCTGTTTTCACAAGGACTTGTCGCTGCTTTACTCTTTCAGATATATTTTTTATACATGGGTTCCGAATACCCGACAATAACACGATCGCCGATGCGCAACGTCGGCGCCCGTAAAGTACCACTGCGGCCAAGGGCCTGTTTGAGGATATCTTCCTGGTTCTCCTGATTGGGGGTAAACACGGTGAAATTTTTCCCTCGACCGATCACCACTTCCTGCACCCCTGTAAAAAGATCCCAGGCCTGGTCTTTTTCGATTTTTGTTTTGCGTGCATCAGCACTTTCAGAAATTGTGACGTTTTTTGTTTCAAACACAGCCTGTGCTTTTGTACAGGATGCTCAACCCTTGCGAAGATAGGCCCAATCAATGGTCATGATTCTCATCTCGGTTATGTTGTTGGTAGATTTCTTCTTCTGGGAAACAGTATGGTTCCCGTATTCGCAGTGTAGTCGTATTCTCTTTCTCTGTTCAAGGGGTTTTCCGGGAAAGCCCTTAGATAAAAGAGGGAGGGGGAACTGTAAAAAATATACAACGGACCAGAACTATGGAAAACTTCACGTGTGAAGAGCCCTCCGGGGACCTGGTGCTGCGAACCTTGGCAATGCCTGCGGATTCTAATCCGAACGGCGATATTTTCGGCGGCTGGATCATGTCTCAGATGGATATCGCCGGTGGGATTGTAGCTAAAGAGGTGTCCGAGTCCAGGGTGGTAACGGTGGCTGTCGACTCCATGCGTTTTATCAGACCGGTTCAGGTTGGCGATGTCGTCTGCTGCTATGGCAAAATTATCAAGACAGGAACAACGTCCATTACCGTCAACCTTGAGGTATGGGTGAAGCCAGTTCTAGGTCGTCCAGGTGAACAGTGCCGTAGGTTTAAGGTAACCGAGGCTAGTTTTACCTATGTGGCTGTTGATGAACATGGTCAAAAAAAGCCTTATCGTACAGTAATCGACGATAACGTGCGGGGAAAGAAGTAGAGGTTCTCAGGGCTGGCTCTAAATTTTATCCTCAGAATATTTGTTATATCCCTGCGGTAAAATTTCTCGTATGCCTTGATCTTGACTAAAAAATCGAATAATTCAAGATCCTCTGAAGTAGGGTGTTTATTCGCTTGGTGGTTGTTGTGCTGTTTGTCAATACATGTATGGGCTTCTTCCCTGTGATTGCCTGTCGGGAGAAGCCATGGAAAATCTGAGATCCGGCGCCACGGGCTCGGCGTATCTTCTGGTGACTCCGGTACTGTGGACGATTGCCGGGCTTATTCTCACGCTGCGGGGAGGTCACTGGGCGGCTGTTACCGGAGTGTACTGGCCATTGCTTGTGGGGCTGTTTCTCGGCACGATCAAATCGAGGTTGATCATGGATCGTGTCGCCCGTCGGGAACTGCGGCGGGTCAGTACATTACAGGGTGATCTCAGCCTTGATCTGATCTTTCCCTGGCGGACCAGGATACTGATTATATTAATGATTGCCATTGGCGTGCTGGTGCGGCATTTGATCCACGGGCCGTACATTGGTATTCTTTACGGGGCGATCGGCTGGGCGTTGCTGTACTCCAGCCGATTGGGCTGGAGTATGTGGAGCAGGAGACGACATGATTAATTCTTTGAACAAGGTTATTGTTGACCGGGCCGCATTGGCGCACAATGTAGCTGTCTGTCGACGGGCAGCCGGTGAGGCGGAGCTGTTGGCCATGGTGAAGGCCGATGCCTATGGCCATGGCATGATCGAGACAGCCCGGGTGTTTTCCCGCCAGGGGGTTGACGCCTTTGGAGTGGCGGAAGCCGTGGAAGGGGTGCAGCTGCGCCAGGCCGGTTTTACCGAGCCGATACTGATCATGGCCGGGGTGATCCCTGACACCGTGGCGGCTATTGTCGAGTACAACCTGACCCCGGTGCTGGTCGATGACCTGACCATTGCGCAGTTGTCCTTCTGTAGCGGTAAGCTCGGGCAGGTAACCCCTGTTTATCTGAAAATGGATGCCGGGATGGGCCGTCAGGGATTCCTTCCGGAAGAACTGGACCGGGTGTTGGGAACGTTGGAGAACTTCTCAAGTCTTCGGCTTGCGGGCATTCTCGCCCATTTTCCTGGAGCTGATGATCTGGCCAATCCGGGACCACCAGTGGTCCTCGAGACTTTCCGCCAGACTGTCGAGCGTCTGCGGGCAACACTGGCACCTGGGGTACGGTTCCATATTGCCAATTCCGGAGGCCTGTTTTACCTTCCTGGAGCGGTCTTTGATATGGTCCGCCCGGGTATCGCCCTGTACGGATACTATCCCGATGGTGGTGACGGTTCCCGGACGTCCCTCACCGACCGGCTGCGTCCGGCGATGCAGTATCGCAGCCGGGTCTTGCAGGTCCGTGATGTTCCAGGCGGGTATCCACTGGGCTACGGACATACATTTACCACGTCACGACCCAGCAGGATTGCCGTCTTGCCGCTTGGCTATGAAGACGGCTATTCGCGGGGCCTGTCAAACAGAGGCAAGGTGCTGCTTCGGGGATGTTTTGCCCCGGTGGTTGGCCGGGTTTCCATGAATCTGACACTGGTGGATGTTACGGATATTGCCGGCGTGCAGACTGGTGATCAGGCTGTTCTCATGGGTACCCAGGGAGAAAAATGCATCACTGCAGACGATATTGCCGGCTGGATGGGAAGCATCAGTAATGAAGTCCTCTGCCTGCTGGGGAGCCTCAACAACAGAGAGTATATCAACTGAGCAGGCTGGTTGTCCGACAGCCGCGTGCAACTACGACCTTCACCTGAAAACAGTGAAAACAGCGCCCGTACCGGCAGAAACGGCAGGGCAGGCAGGATTATGATTAGAAAGAAAATCAAAAAGATACTGGACCAGGCCTTTGACCTGGGCGTGGCCCGGCAATACTGGAGCGGTAAGGCCAGAGACAAGTATGCGGTTGAGGTCCCCAGGCATGAGGGGCAGGGCGATTTCTCCACCAATTTGGCGCTGGTCGTCGCTGGTATGGAGAAGGGCAAACCCCGAGACATTGCTGGGCACCTGAAAGAACTCCTTGAGGAGGATCAATCCCAGGAGGTCCGCGTGGAGATCGCCGGGCCAGGATTCGTCAACTTTTTCCTTGATCCCGGTGTCTGGACCACGGTGCTGGATCCGGTATATGCGCAGGGTGACGCTTTTGGGCGTTCACAGGCCAATGCCGGGGTCAAGGCGCTGGTTGAATTTGTCAGTGCCAACCCCACCGGCCCTTTGAGTGTGGGACACGGGCGCAACGCTATCCTCGGCGATACCCTGGCCCGGTTGCTCGAGGCCACCGGTCACGAGGTGACCCGTGAGTACTACTTCAACGATGCCGGCCGGCAGATGCGGGTACTGGGCGAGTCGACGCGGGCCCGCTATCTCGAGATTCTGGGGCGTGAATTTACATTTCCCGAGGACGGGTACCAGGGCAGTTATATCACCGAGATCGCCCGGGGCCTCAAGGAAGAGCATGGTGAGGGCCTGGTCGATGCCGGGACAGAGGTGTTCAAGGATGCCGCCCAGAAGGTGATCTTTGCAGATATTGATGGGACACTCAGGCGTATCGGCATCCGTTTCGATGCCTACTTCAACGAGCATACTCTCTATGAAGAGGGGAAAATCGACGCGGTGGTCACCGATCTTCGCGACGCAGGCCTGGTGTATGAGCAAGACGGGGCCACCTGGTTCAGGACCACGGCGTTTGGTATGGACAAGGACCGGGTGATCATCAAGAACACTGGAGAGCCCACCTATCGCCTGCCGGATATCGCCTATCACCGGGAGAAGTTCAGGAGAGGTTTTGACCGGATGATCAACGTGTTTGGCGCTGACCATATCGCCACTGTGCCCGATGTACTGGCTGGGGTGAAGGCCCTGGGGTACCCGGCGGATCGGATTGAAGTGGTGCTTTATCAGTTTGTCACCCTGCTCCGCGGTGGTAAACAGGTGAAGATGTCGACGCGCAAGGCCACCTTTGTCACGGTTGATGAGCTGGTGGACGAGGTCGGCGTTGACGCCCTCAGGTTCTTCTTTCTGATGCGTAAATCAGAGAGTCAGCTTGAGTTTGATCTGGACCTGGCCACCAGGGAAAGCCAGGAAAATCCGGTATATTATGTCCAGTACGCCCATGCCCGGCTCTGTTCCATTGTCCGCCTTGCCGGTGAAGAGGGGCGGCAGATACCAGGGCCTACCAGTATTGCCAGGGCACGTCTGGCTGAACCCGAAGAGCACGAACTGCTCAAGACCATGGCTGGCTATCCAGATATGGTGGAAGGGGCTGCCCGGGATCTGGCACCACATCGGGTCGTCTTTTACCTGATGGAGCTGGCCGGTCAGTTTCACCGTTATTACAATAAACACAAAGTGCTCACCGACGACGGTGAACTGCGTGAGGCCCGCCTCTGCCTTTGTGGTGCGGTCCGCCAGGTGATTGCCAATGGTCTGCGTCTCATCGGTCTGGGCACGCCTGAAAATATGTAAATATGGCTGGAAAATCCCGGAAAAAGGCTCCACGAAAGAAAACGACACCCAAACGGTTTCACCTCCAGCTGGGGTGGGCTGGTATGGGTGGAGTGCTGGTGGTCTGTTGCTGCCTGTTTCTCTGGATGTTTCTCCTGGGAGTCTGGGCTGGCCAGACAATCCTCTTCCCTACTCCCGGGGTTAAACAGGTTCGGGGAATCGGTAAAACCCAAACTCATCCGTTGCCGGCAGTAGAGGGGATCCGCCCCGATGGTCGTAAGCGGGTGCTGAACAAAGGCAACTGAACCTGTAGAGACTGCGGCGCCCTGCTTGACCCTCCGGGATGGATAGGGTAAACTAAAAAGTTACGTTTATATGACAGGGCAGGTTCTGGGCAGCAGGTGTTGCTGCGTTGCCGGCTGGTGTTTTCATTGAGAGCGACAACTTGAGGGAGCTTTGCGCTTCCCTATGGAGAAAGTATGCTGGGTAAGGCACTCACCAAGGTTTTCGGCAGTAAAAACGACAGAATAATTAAACGGATGCGGCAAACTGTCAGCCGAATCAATGACCTGGAATCCACGGTGGAGCCGCTCAACGACGACGAGCTCGCCGCCAGGACAGTTATGTTCAAGGAACGGGTTGCCAAGGGGGAACCCCTGGACGATCTTCTCCCGGAGGCTTTTGCCGTAGTTCGTGAAGCAGGGCGACGCGTACTCGGTGAACGCCACTACGATGTCCAGCTCATCGGCGGCATTGTTTTGCACCAGGGCAAGATCGCCGAGATGAAGACCGGCGAGGGAAAGACGCTCACCTCTACTGCACCTGTCTACCTGAACGCGTTGACTGGAAAGGGCGTACATGTGGTCACTGTCAACGACTACCTGGCCAGCCGTGATACCGAATGGATGGGACAGATCTACCGGTTCCTCGGGCTGACCACCGGCTGTATCCGTCATGATATGGGCGATGACGAGCGCAGGCAGGCCTATCTCGCTGATGTCACCTACGGGACCAACAACGAGTTCGGCTTTGACTACCTTCGTGACAACATGAAGTTTTCTCTAGGGGACTTTTGTCAGCGGGGATTCAACTACGCCATTGTCGACGAGGTGGACTCGATCCTCATCGATGAGGCCCGAACACCGTTGATCATCTCCGGCCCGGCTGAGCAGAGCACGGATCTCTATCTCAAGGTCAACCGGACCATGAAGCACTTCAAAAAAGAGGAGCATTACAGCCTTGATGAGAAGGGGCGGCAGGCCATGCTCACCGATGAGGGAGTGGCCCTTGCCGAGGAGCTGCTCCAGATCGATAATCTCTACGATCCGGCCAGTATTAACTTTCTGCACCATATCAATCAGTCGTTGAAGGCCCACTTTGTCTTTCAGCGTGACGTTGATTACATTATCAAGAACGGCCAGGTGGTGATCGTTGATGAGTTCACCGGCCGCACCATGGAAGGACGCCGCTATTCTGACGGCCTTCATCAGGCCCTCGAGGCAAAGGAAGGGGTGAAGATCGAGAAGGAGAACCAGACCCTGGCCTCCATCACCTTTCAGAACTATTTCCGCCTCTATGACAAGCTTGCCGGTATGACTGGTACCGCTGACACCGAGGCCCCAGAACTGAAGAAGATCTATGACCTGGACGTGGTGATTATCCCGACGCACATGAAGATGATTCGCAGGGATTATGCCGACGTCATCTATAAAAACAAGGCGGCCAAGTACCGGGCTATTGTCAAAGAGATCAAAGAGTTGAATACCAAGGGGCAGCCCGTACTGGTGGGTACCATCTCCATTGATATCTCCGAACATATCGCCAAGCTCCTCAAGAAGGAAGGTATTGCCCACGAGGTCCTCAATGCCAAACAGCACGAGCGCGAGGCGGAAATTATCGCCCAGGCCGGCCAGAAAGGCAGGGTGACCATCGCCACCAATATGGCGGGGCGCGGCACCGACATCAAGCTTGGCGATGGGGTGACCGACCTCGGCGGCCTCCATATTCTCGGCACCGGCCGCCACGAGAGTCGCCGTATTGACAACCAGCTGCGCGGCCGTTCCGGCCGTCAGGGTGACCCGGGTTCTTCGCGGTTTTATCTCAGTCTCGAGGATGACCTGCTGCGTATTTTTGGCTCTGGCCGTCTGGGCACCATCATGGACAAACTCGGTATGGAGGAAGATGAGCCCATTGAGCACTCCATGGTTACCAAGGCCATCGAGAATGCCCAGCGTAAGGTTGAAGGCCACCACTTTGATATCCGCAAACATCTGCTTGAATATGACGACGTCATGAACAAGCAGCGGGAGATTATCTACTCCCAGCGCCTTGAAGTGCTGCAGGGCGAGAATATCCGGCCGATCATCGACGATATGATTGAGGACCTGGTGGCTGATCTTGCCGGGCAGTATGCCATGGATAAGCTGCCCTCTGATGAATGGGACTGGGACGGATTTACCGAACGGGCAGCGGAGATGTTCAATATCCGTCTCGACTGGTCCGCAGATGCCAAAAAGGATCTCAGCGAAGAGGGCCTTGCCGCAGCGCTGCTCCAAGAGGTCAAGGCCCAGTACGACCGGCAGGTACGCGCCAACGGCCAGGAACAGATGGAGCAGATCGAACGTATGGTACTTCTGCAGATGGTCGATGGTCACTGGAAGGAGCACCTCCTCAGTATGGATCATCTGAAGGAGGGGATCGGCCTGCGGGGGTATGGCCAGAAAAACCCGTTGAACGAGTACAAACGGGAGGCCTTTAACCTGTTTTCTCGGATGATTGACGTTGTCAAGGCACAGACTGTGAGCATGTTGCTCAGGGTACAGGTGGTCCTTGAAGAAGATGTTCAGCGCCTGGAAGAGCAGCAGCGGCGCCGCAAGGAAGAGGAGCTCGAGCAGGCCCGCCGCTCACAGGCGGCAGCCAGCCAGGGTAATGAGGCAGAGCGCACCCCTATTCAGCGAACTGAAGAGAAGATCGGTCGTAATGCTCCATGCCCCTGCGGTTCAGGCAAGAAATACAAACGGTGCTGTGGCCGGCCCTGAGCGCTCATCGGCTGCATATATATGGAAAGTTGCCGGCGACAACTGCCTGCGCAAGTGAAAATGGCAGGAGTCCCTTACCAGTAAAGAGCATTCGAAGATCCTGCCTCGGGAAAGAATCGTCAAGGCTGTTCTTTTTGCCATCAGGTTACGGCATGGCAGGCCACCTGACTTTCGCCAACCATGCGTGATTCAGGCACGGTGCTCCGACAGGTCTCCAGAATCGAGGGACAGCGGGGATGAAAGGTGCATCCCGGTGGCGGTGCAATGGGGGACGGCAGTTCACCGGTCAGGGTGATCCGCTCCTTGGTGCGAAACGGGTCGGCCACTGGAGTCGCTGACAGGAGCGCTCTGGTGTAGGGGTGCTTCGGACTGTTGAAGATGGTCTCCCGGGAGCCGTATTCCACCGGTCGTCCCAGATACATGACCATGACCTCGTCAGCAATATGCTTTACCACTGACAAATCGTGACTGATGAACAGATAGGCCAGGTTAAAACGCTCCTGGAGTTCAGCTATAAGGTTGAGTATCTGTGCCTGAATAGAGACATCCAGCGCTGAAACCGGTTCATCAAGCACGAGAATTTCAGGATTGAGCATCAGGGCCCGGGCCATGGCGATACGCTGACGCTGCCCGCCGGAAAACATGTGCGGGTAGCGGTTGTAATGCTCGGGCCGCAGTCCCACCTGTGCAATCATCTCCTCGGCAGCCTGCCGTCGTTTGTCCTTGCGCAGACTGGTGTTGACCAGCAGGGGTTCCTCCAGGGCCTTGCCTATCTTCTGCCTGGGATTGAGCGAGCCGTAAGGATCCTGAAAGACGATCTGGACCTTGCTCTGCAGACGTTTTCGGGTGGTACGGTCGACCATCGTGACATCCTCGCCATGAAGGGCCAGAGTCCCTGAAGTAGGACGCTCAATCATGGTCACCAGTCTGGCCAGGGTCGACTTGCCACAACCTGATTCGCCGACCACGGCCAGGGTCCTGCCGCGCTCCAGTTGAAAGCTTGCTCCATCCAGAGCCTTAATGACGGCCGGTGGCTTGAATCCGCCTCGCTTGACTTCATAGTGGCGACAGAGTTTCTCTGCCTGGAGGATTACCTCACTCATGCTTGTTCCTCCTCCATAACACCAGCAGTTGCTGCTGCTTTCTTTCCAAGGGGAAAATGACACAGTGCCTCACCGAACTCAGGAGAGGCCGGCTCCGGCACCTGAGCATGACAGCGTTCCTGGACAAAGGTGCAACGTGGCGCGAACAGGCAACCGGCAGGTTTATCGAACTGTCCCGGGACAACCCCGGGAATGGATGGTAGAATTTTTTCTGTGGCCCGTTCCGGCAGGGCGGCCAGCAGGGCCGATGTATAGGGATGATGAGGATGGGAAAACAGTCCCTTAATTGACTGCCGTTCCACCTGTTGACCAGCGTACTGCACGACGACCCGTTCAGCGGTCTCGGCTACGACGCCCATGTCGTGGGTGATGAGAATCAGGGCCATGCCGGTTTCCTGCTGGAGCTTGAGGAGCAGGTCAAGGATCTGCGCCTGGATGGTCACATCCAGGGCGGTTGTTGGCTCGTCGGCGATAAGTAGCCTGGGGTTACAGGCAATGGCCATGGCAATCATCACCCGCTGGTTCATGCCACCGGACATCTGATGAGGAAAGGCAGTAAGGCGCTTGCGGGGCTCGGGGATGCCCACCATGGTCAGCAGCTCCTCGGCCCGTTCCTGGCGCTGAGCACGGTTCATTGCCAAGTGGGTTTTCAGAGCTTCGGTAATCTGAAAGCCCACCGTAAAACAGGGGTTGAGGCTGGTCATCGGTTCCTGGAAAATCATGGAGATCTCTTTACCGATGATCGATTGCCGCTCTTTTTTACCGATGTTGAGCAGGTCGTAGCCAGCAAAGTTGAGCCTGTCTGCGGTCACTTTTGCCGTCCACGGCAGCAAACCCATCAGGGCGAGCATGGCCACCGACTTGCCGGAACCGGATTCGCCGACAATGGAGACGACTTCGCCGGGTTCGACGTTGAGGTTAACCCGATCCACAGCGGTGAACAGGCCTCCTGCGGTCTGGAATCGTACCGTCAGGTTTCTGATTTCAAGCAAGGCCATGGCACCCTCACGAGCGTTTGAGTTTGGGGTCAAGTGCGTCGCGCAGACCATCACCCATAATATTAATTGCCAGTACAGTAATAAGGATAGCCAGACCCGGTAAGGTCACCACCCACCAGGCGCGAAGAATGAACTCACGCGCCTCAGCCAGCATCGTTCCCCATTCAGGGGTGGGCGGCTGTGCCCCCATCCCCAGAAATCCCAGGGCAGCGGCATCGAGAATCGCGGTGGAAAAACTGAGTGCGGCCTGGACGATAAGCGGTGCCATGCAGTTGGGCAGAATGGTAACAAACATTCGCCTGAATCTGCTGACGCCGATGACTCGGGCTGCGGTCACATACTCTTTAGGCACCTCGTTCATCACTGCCGCCCGGGTGAGGCGAACATAGTGGGGCTGCTGAACAATGGCAATGGCAATCATTGCATTCACCAGGCTTGGGCCAAGCAGGGCAACCAGCACGAGCGCCAGCAACAGGCTGGGAAAGGCCAGGACCACGTCCATTATCCGCATGATAAAGGTATCTATCTTACCGCCGAAAAAACCGGCGATCAATCCCAGGATTACGCCGAGAACAAGGGAGATACCGACGACAACGCAGCCGATAAAAAGTGAGTATCTCGATCCATGAATAAGGCGGGAAAGGATATCCCTTCCGACGGCGTCAGTGCCCAGGGGAAAGGTGATACTACCGCCATCCTGCCAGAAGGGTGGTTGAAGAAGGGCATCACGGTACTGCTCATTGGGCAGGTGCGGAGCGATGACGTCGGCAAACAACGCCACCAGGATGATGAAAATGAAGAAAACGAGGCCAGCGACAGCCCCCTTATTTTCCTTGAAGTAGGACCAGAATTCGACCAGCAGCGCCAGGCGCCCTTCCAGCTTTGGTCCTTCGGCAACCAGTTCGGCCATGGTTATCCCCTGTGTCGAATTTTTGGGTTGATCAGACCATAGAGCAGATCGACCATCAGATTTACCAGCATGACAATTGAGGCGATCAGCAAGAGCCCACCCTGCACCGACGGATAATCACGGCGAAAGATGGAATCCACCATCCATTTGCCGATACCAGGCCAGGAAAAAATGGTCTCGGTGAGAATCGCCCCGGCAAAGAGCACGCCCACCTGCAGGCCGATCACGGTGATAACAGGGATCATCGCGTTTCTGAGGGCATGGAAGCCGATAACTCGACCAGCCCCCAAACCTTTGGCCCGGGCCGTGCGGACATAGTCTTCTCCGAGGACTTCAAGCATGGCAGATCTGGTCTGCCGGGCGATTACCGCCAGTGGTATGGTGGAAAGGACAATGGAGGGCAAGATCAGATGAGAAAGTGCCGAGCGGAAGGCCCCTTCCTGCCCGGACAGCAAGCTGTCAATGAGCATGAAGCCGGTTACCGGTTCAAAAAAGTAGAGCAGGCTGATGCGCCCGGAGACTGGGGTCCATCCGAGGATGCCTGAGAAAAGGATGATCAGCAGCAGTCCCCACCAGAAAATCGGCATGGAGTATCCGGTCAGAGCGCCGGTCATAACGGTGTGGTCGAACCAGGATCTTCGTTTTACCGCCGCAATAATTCCGGCAGGCAGGCCGACAAATACCGCAAGGAAGATAGCGCAGAGACTCAACTCCATGGTGGCGGGAAAGAGGGTGAAGAACTCCTTCATTACCGGTTGCTTGGTGATAATGGAATTTCCAAGATCACCCCTGAGTAGATCCTTCATGTAGTAGAGGTACTGGACCATTATCGGCTTGTCAAAACCGAACTCCTTCATGAGCGCGGCATGACGAGCCTCGCTCATGCCACGCTCGCCGGCCATCAGTAGAACCGGATCACCGGGGAGCAGCCGGATAAAGATAAAGGCGACAATAGTCACCCCTATGAACGTGGGCAGGATGATGCCCAGTTTCCGCAGAACGTATGCAATCATGGCAAGAGAAAAGTACCGGAGAAACAGAGACCGGGCAGCGGCTGCCGCCCGGTCGTCACGAAAATGTTACTTGAGGTCAACGCCGTAGAAAATGTGACCACCAAAGGGGTCAATCTTGAAATCAACGACTTCCTTGCGAACAGGCTTATAGACCACGGAGTGGGCGATGGTTGCCCAGGGGGCCTGCTCTTTAAAGACAATCTGGGCCTGCTCGTAAAGCTTGGCCCGCTCGGCCTGATCGGAGACGACCTTGGCCTTTTGAATCAGATCTTCAAAGGGCTTGTAACACCACTGGGAACGATTGGAGCCGCCCACAGCGTTACAGCTGAGCAGTACAGCCAGGAAGTTATCCGGATCGCCATTGTCACCGGTCCAGCCCAGTAGTACGGCGCCGTCGCGATCTTTTTCCTTGGAGCGCTTAAGGTATTCCCCCCACTCGTAACTGACGATTTCTGCTGTTACCCCTATCTTGGCGAGGTCAGCCTGAATAAGCTCGGCCATGCGCCGGGCATTGGGGTTGTAGGGCCTTTGTACCGGCATCGCCCAGAGCTTCATGTGGAGGTCCTTGACTCCGGCATCGGCAAGCATTTTTTTGGCAGCTTCCGGGTCGTATGGATCATCTTGGACAGCATCGTTGTAGCTCCAGATGGTTGGCGGAATAGGATTTTTTGCGACCTTGCCAGCGCCCTGGAAAACTGCGTCGAGGATAGCCTCCTTGTTGATAGCCATGTTCAGTGCCTTGCGGACCTCCACCTTGTCAAAGGGGGGCATCTGGGTGTTGTAGGCCAGGTAACCAACGTTGAGGCCTTCTTGTTCGAGCATCTTGATATCCGGATCTTTTTGCATCGACGCAATGTCGGCAGGATTGGGATACGGCATAACATGACATTCGCCGGCCTTCAGTTTTTGATAGCGCACCGAGGCATCAGGGGTGATGGCAAAGACCAGATTGTCGATGGCTGCCTTGCCGGCCCAGTACTCAGGATGAGCCTTGTAACGGATAACCGCATCCTTTTGATAGGCGACCAACTGAAACGGTCCGGTACCGACGATTTCCTGGTCAATTTTCTCCGGTGTACCGGCTGCCATCATCTTGTCGGCGTATTCAGCGGAAAAGATGGAAGCGAAATCCATTGCCAGGTTGGCGATCATCGGTGCTTCGGGCCGGTTGAGCACAAATTTCACGGTGTAATCATCGACTTTGACCACATCCACAAGCAGATCCGGCATGGACATACTGTTGAAGTACACGTAGGATCCGCCGGAGACCTTGTGATAAGGGTGGTTAGGATCGAGCTGACGCTTGAAGGTGAAGACCACGTCATCGGCGTTGAAGTCGCGGCTCGGTGTGAAATTCTTGGTTGTATGGAATTTTACGCCCTTGCGCAGGTGAAAGGTGTACTCCTTACCGTCCTCGGAAACCTCCCAGCTCTCTGCCAGGGCCGGCTTGATTACCGTGGTGCCGCGCTCAAACTCAACCAGTTTGTTGAACACACTTCTGGATGAGGCGTCAAACGTCGTCCCTGAGGTGTAGAAGGCCGGATTGAATCCCTCCGGGCTTCCCTCTGAGCAGTATACAAGAGTCTTGGCATTGACGCTTGCTGCTCCCAGTGCCAACAGCGATGCACAGCACAGCGATGTCAAAAAAAATTTCGTCGGCTTCATTCCCGTTTACTCCTTCCTGTTAAACTTAGCGTGGATGGAGCAACCATAAGAAATATGGTTGCATAATTTATTTATCTTACCAGTTTTTCAGTATTTGTAAAGGGGCTTAGGAAACAAAAATACAAAAAATGTGTTAAGTTTTTAAGATGTCATTAAAAAATCGTTACCAAAAGTGCAGCAAAATAGAAGAGAGAAAATTTCGAGAAATTCTCAAGTATTTTGCTCAGGATTTTATTGCTTCTTGCACTGCATTTTTAACGGGATTCAGTATCTGGAGTATTAATAAAGTTTTCCTTAAATTATGTAAGCGCATTGTCCAGGAGTGTGAAAAACAAACCCCTTTTAAAGAAGTTGTCGAACTCGATGGATCGTGCTTCGGCTCTTGACGGATTAGAGGAAAGAGAGGTTGAGGAGCTGGAAGTAAAATTATTATTTCTGGAATCTTCAAGCGAGAAGATAAGGTGTATATTGAGATTTTTATTGATTCTTCAGGTATCCCTTGTCAATACATAAGATGTTAGTATGAAAAATACAGTGTATTGTATGTTGATGGTTGGTGTTTATATAAAAAAAATTAACAAGTCGACCTTGAAAAAAGGCTTTTTTCAAGGTCGACTTGTTAAGGATGTGATGGGGCAGGTATCAGTTCTGGTTAAAAATGCGGAGATTATTGGTCGCTACTCATGCCAAGGCGAGGTTGATTCAAAGGTTCTCTATAAACTAGGCAAAGGCACCCGTCCTTTTCCCTAACTTAAGGAGACAAAGGAAGCCAAAGGGCATCCTGATGCCGGCGATATGGAGGCATTGGCGGTGCTGATAAATATTTTTACCGCCTGATTGTAGGTGTTTGCTGTACAAATTATGTTTTTCAAATGATTGAGCGTTGATTTTTATGTTTTTTTAGCGTTTGTTCTTCTCCTATACCGGTTTCAGACCAGGAAAGGCCAGTAAGGAATTATCATCAGAGATATCTGTGATCTCCTTTTCATAGGCATAAAGAGCGTGTCCGACAGCCGCATCTTCTAATCCGACCGCATCCATTCTGAAAAACTCTTTCATTGACATGAACATTTTCGCGCAGGCTTCAAGCCCTGATGTGTTTAAGATATAGCCATAACCGCCAGCCGGATAACGGCGTGGCAGAGGATAAGTATATCCTCGTGTATTCATTGTTTCATCAGTACATTTTCCGATGTGCCAACCATGGCATTGGGAGTCGTGTCGGCGTGTATCGACCACACGGCCACCACAACATGATTTGCTTGAGATAAAATTTTCTATCGTCTGGGTAAGGATCCTGGCGTCGTCGAGATGAAGATTGTCATCAATCTTGACAACAATTTGCGGAGGACCAATAAGAAAAATTGTCAGGATTGCGAAAAACATTTTTTCATGTAGATTTTCGTATGTATCTGACGTTGGAACTTTCAGTATTCTGTCAGTATAGCCAAAGATTTTTTCCCTTGCTTGCCCACCTGTTGCCTCTTCGTTTCCGACCACGATGATATTTGGGAATTTATCGTCGATTTTCTTAAAGCTGTAAAATGAGTCTTTCGCCCGCAACATATTTTTGTTACAGCTCAAATGAACAATAACATTCTTATCTTTAATGTCCTGTGCAAGGTTATATGCCTCTTTATGATTTAATGTAATAAAATAAGACCGGAGGAAATCCCAAAAAAAAATGTTTGCTGGAAATAGTGAAAAAATATCTCTTAGATTGTCGAGTTTGGGTATCTGCTCCAGATGAAATTTTTTGTCCAGATCGCTGATGAAAGCAAGGTGATTCTCCATTCCAGCAATGCAAAACCTGGCATTATCATAATGTCTATCTCTCTTATAGCAAGGAAGTGATTCTATATGCTGTAGAAATTCTGTTTTTTTGGCAGCAACAGCGGTGCTACTTTTGGTGAGGAGTTCTGAGGTTTCTTTTGCCAAAATTGTTCTAGACCTGATATTATCGCTGTTTTCAATTTCCTTTATCATTGTACGGTCTATAAGAAAGCTGTTATCCAGAATCTTAATTGTCGCATCCTGCAAACTGAAGGACGTGTCGCACCAGAAAGACTCAAGCTCTCCTGATTTCAACTTTGCATAATGTTTTCGCCATGTTCCACCCACAGATTTTGGCAATTTAGTGTTTCGTTCGTATGCCGCGCCGCCTGATAAGATTTTTCTCTTGTAATGTTCAAAGGTTCGATAAGGATAATGAAAGATTATCATTTGTGATTCTTGTATGGTTTTCCCGGAGAGATTATTAACACTGTGATTACCTTGGGAAACGACAATATCCGGGGTGGCCCGATGAAAACATTTTGAGGGAAGTGGGTGACCCAGGCTATTTTTACTATTTTTCTCAAAAAGTGTTGTCCGTCGTGGATGTGTTTCGGATTCTATTGGGTTATCATTGAAATTCAGCAGTACTGCGTTTAACCTTGAGACTTCAACAACACTGACTTCTTCTGGTAAGCTGGCGATAAAATCGGAAATAAGTCCATCTTTGTAAAACCAGAATTCATCAGCGTCGTTATTGATCACCCATTCTGCTTCAAATTCTGTGCAGGCACGTCGAGCCATGGATGTCACCCATTCTGCCTGATTGTAGTCATCTGCAGGTTGGTATATATATGTAATGTCGATATAATTGCTTAGGTGCGATATAATCGCTGCAGTATTATCTGAAGATCTGTTATCCATTATTATAAAAGAGTTCATGCCTTGGCTGAAATGATACCAGATATTATCTTCGATAATATCTTCTTCATTTCTTACCAGTATCGTCATCGTGATTTTTGGACTGAGAGGTGTTTCTTTCATTTTGATTCAGTGGAGTCTCGTAGTTTGTTTTTGGATCAAGACTAGAACAGTATCACAAAAAAAATAGGATATCGTTCTGTTATGAGGACAAAAAACAAGTATACAAAACGTTCCAAAAAAATCTGAGAAGAAAACACGAGAAATAATTAAGCTATTTTTATTTGATTTAGATACTTCTCAGATTACAAAAATTACTGGCATTACATCGTAATACTGTAAACTGGTATTTAACAGGTATTCGCATACGAATCTCTGAATATTGTCAACTTCAATCGCCTTTTTCCGGCGGTGGGCCCAATTGATTGGACAGCCTGATGGTTGGGATAAGCTACAAGCCCTGAGAGTAGAAGGGAATCTCGAATAACTGGTTTATTACCCAACGTCTTTAATAGTAGGTATAAATTTGACAATCAGGCTCAATTCAACGCCTGATTTTTCATGTTTTC
>PDWJ01000184.1_pt1 | contig 92163 bp, 72 predicted proteins | sample 1430881 | NCBI WGS metagenome assembly PDWJ01 (sample SAMN01162460, study PRJNA174530) | Oral metagenome, whole genome shotgun sequencing project. | biome: Marine environment; feature: Marine mammal; material: Swab sample of the gingival sulcus; isolation source: swab sample of gingival sulcus...
TTACCGAGGCTGCCTGATGCCTGTTTCTATTTTTCTAATCTCAGGGCTTGTAGCTTATCCCTTCCATCAGGCTGTCCAATTAATTGGGTCCACCGCCATTAAACCTTAAACACCCCAACCATCTTCTTCAGGTTTTCCACGAGCGCATTTAAGGCTTCAGCCTGTTCATTTAATTCCTCACCCTGCACAACAATCTCTTTGCCAGTCTCATTGACCCCAGCAATTTCGCTACTAATAGAATCGGCAATGACCGAGCCCTGGCTGACATTCTCGTTCACTTCATTAAGCCCCTGAGAAGCCTGATGGATATTCTCGGCAATTTCCCGGGTCGTCATCGACTGCTGATCAACGGAATTGGTGACATCGGTAATAATCTCATTAATCTTGTTAATAATACTAACGATTTCATCGATGGCACCAATAGAGGCATTCGATGTTTGCTGTACCCCGTCAATCTTTTCGCGAATATTCCCGGTAGCGGCAGCAGTCTGGTGCGCTAGTTCCTTAATTTCATTGGCAACGACGGCAAAGCCCTTGCCAGCCTCACCCGCACGTGCCGCCTCAATCGTGGCATTAAGTGCCAGCAGGTTGGTCTGCTCACTGATCTCGGTAATGGTCTCGGTTACTTCACTGATGGCCTTGGCGGCCTCGTCCAGCTCACCCATGCGAACAGATGTTTGTTGGGCTTGTTCCACACCATCTTTTGAGATCTCTGCGGCAGAACGGACAGAACTTGCAATCGTTGTGATATTGGAGGTCATCATCTCAGCAGCCGACGCAACCATACTGACATTGGTAGCAGATTGTTCCATAGCGGCTGCCACATTACGAATGTTACCGTTTAATTCTTCGGCAGCAGATGCAACCGCGTTTGCCCGTTGCGAAGTTCCTTGGGAAGTTTCCAGAACAGTGGCAGCAATACGCTCTAGCTGGCCCACCGAACCTTCAACTTTCTCGGTTTCGCCACGAACCCCGCGTAACAAATTCTGCAATTTTTCAAGAAAAACATTGAACCACCTGGCCAGTGTGCCAATCTCATCCTGGGTCTTTGCCTGAAAACGCAGCGTAAGATCCCCCTCAAAAGCGGCAAGATCACCGACCATGCCGATCATCGGGCTGGTCAGGCGTGACGTGGCAAAATAGCCTGCAATCGCAACAAGAAAAACAACCAACGCTGCGATACCCAGCAGTCGGTTACGCACTGCGGCAACTGCGTTATGCAGTTCCGTATGATTCATAAACACCATGACAATCCAATCACTCCCCTCAACACCTTCAGAGTGGACATGATAGGCAATACCGTTAACTTCCACATGACAATGAAATTCTTGGCCAGAGAGCACTCGGGAGACATTTTCGTCACCAACAAGAGCGGTCTCGGCGAGTTTTTTCATATTGTTTTCAGGATACTTTGAATCAACAAAGATCTCTCCGTTCTTGTGCAGCAACACCACGTAACCGGTTTCTCCGACTTTCACATTCTTTGCCATTTCTAAAATAGCATCGTTGTTGATATCGAAACCAACAACGCCGGCAACCTGGCCGTCCGGGCCGGGAACAGCCTGTACTATGGAAATGACTGAGGCCTGGGTTGTATAGTCGATATACGGTTCGGTCTGTATCACTTTACCCTGATTGGCCACCGCGTCCTTGTACCAGTCGCGCTTTCTGGGGTCAAAGTTGGTTCGAACATCTTCAGGATAACCCACCCAACCCCCATAACGTGTTCCGAAAAAGGTAAAGGTGGCTGTTTCATGGGTTTCGCCAAACTCTTTAAACTTCTTATAAATATGTTCTTCTATCCCGCCTCTTTTCGAGGAATCCATCTTTACGTTTTGGGCGGTAATATAGTTTCGCACCGAATCACCAACCCCTTGCAACAAAGGCGAGTGACTGAACATTTCAATGTCTTGTTCAAACCCCTTATAGTAGGTGTCAATGAGGGCAACCAAGGCTTCAGATTCTTGATGCACTTGTTTCTTGTGCCGCTCTTTCATCGTCTGCTCCATCATCCGGGTGGTGGTAAAAAGCAGTGGGATCGCCATAAGCAACACCAACGTCACCGCCATAAACAGCAATTTCCAGCGTAATGATTTCAACATGCCTTCATCCTTATTTTAGGGTCCTTACCTGTCCTTAGTTTTCATCTGATCACCTTTGTTCCCTTGATTTCAAGGGCGGCTTCCGATGTCTGGCGGGCCAGCTCTTTTATTTCTCCTGTTTGCATTCATCACCACTGCTGCGGCTGCCATGGAATCGGACCTGATCGTCATTTTTCGGGTACCGTCGGACATCTGTCCGGCAATTCCCAGAAGTGCCTTTGAAGATTCTGTCAGTTTTTTTATTTCCCTTAGCTTTTCAGCGTAATGTTAGTGATTCATATCGTCAGGTTGTCCGGAAAACTTAAATGTCATTTTTCGGATCATGTCTTCGATCAGGACCGGGCCATTATCTGAAAAGGCCACGACTTCGGCGCTAACCAAAAATGAACCAGCGATTCCACGGTAAGACGTTTTTTTTAAAAGAGAAAAATGGTTCCATTCTTGACCGGAGATGACATTTGGGGACCACCACCAAAAAAATGGCCGTTTCCCGATAAAGGAAAACAGCCGTCTTTTTTACCACTCAAGTTATAGAGGACGTCTGTTCCTTTTTTTTCTGTGCGCTCTGTGTCACTTTTGTGATGAACAATCAGAGAGCAATTGTCGAACCTTGTCTATCCTGTTTTTAATTTCAACTTTCATGGGCGCCAGTTCCAACACCCGGGTGTAGTTCCATAGCGCGCTTGAAAAGTCCTTTTGCATCATGCGGATATCACCGATCTGCTGCCGTATCGCCGCCCGGTTTCGGGGAAAATCCTGGTACATACCTTCCAGGACCCCGATCCCCTTCTCCAATTGTTTCTGTTTCACCAATCCGACCATTTGATGAAGACGCGTGGATTCCTCAGCCAATTGGGTCTGGTCATCCTTTTGGACCCATTCCTCGGAAAACGCCTCATCGACCTGGTGCATCACCTTTTTGAGTTCATTGGCCTGCGCATCCTCAGGTCGAAGCATCAAATACGCATATAGCGCCTTGCGGGTTGTATCGATATTTCCCTGCATCCATTCGGATTTCATTTTTTCGAAAACAGCATCTACCGCCTGACTAATGTCGGATTCCATTTTAATGACTTCCGGTGCCCCCCCAAAGGCCCTCTTGGCTTCCATCAGAACGGATTGTGCCGACGTCAGCAGATCCGTATCCAAAAAGGACTGCACCAGCCCCACATAGGGTCTGATATCATCGGGGTTCATGGCCATCCAGGATCGATATTCGCGGGCAGCTTGCCATATCTCACGGTTCTGTCTGAACAAGTCGGCCCGCTGGCTGTTTAAACGTCCGTCACCTTGTCGAAGAGCTGAAGCGCTTTTCATGTCTGCCAAGTCAGTCAACAAACGGATCACGTTATCGATTTCCCGAATCTTAAAATCAAGGCCGGACGCCAATATATCGTACTCTCGGCATATAAGATCGAGCCGATCTTTCACCCGATGAATTTGTTTTTTGGCGTCTTCCGCAAACAACGTCTCACGTTTTCTGGCAATGTCGGCCCAATCCTCCAGCATGATCTCAAGGACCATGCTCTTGTAGACCAAATTTTCCTTTTCGAATTCCTTAAAACGTTTTTCTGCATCCGCACATCGTTTAAAGTCCTCGTTTGAGGGTTTCCTGTGTGATAGACCTTCCATTTCAGCCAGCAGACGGTCCCTGCCCTTCTGACATTGGGTGCGTACTTTTTCCAATAATCGTACAAATACCCGCAGTTCCGACCTCGCCTGTGATTCATCGGCCGCGCACGACCAATCGATGGCCTCCAGAACCGGTTTTATATTCAGATCGTCCGGGATGTTTACCGCCATGACTTCGGTCAGGCTCTTGATCTGCGTACCTTCTATATAGGCACCGTCGATGCAGGTATTGATCAGCCGATGGACTTGTTTTTCGGCAATATTTTCAATGAGCAGCCGGTCATTCACGAAATGCTGGACAGAATGCAGCGAGCCGCCCTTGTTGCCGGACACGGAAATCAACGCCCTGCTGTCCAATGATTGAAAAAATGGGGAACGCGAGGAATGGCTTTTACCCTGACTAAACGCCAGGTCCATTCCCACGAGAACGATCGGGTCCGCAGCCATGGCCAATGCGGAAAACAAAGCCATGTGGCTGACCGAGGTCATATCCGGGAAAAGGCCATCCAAGGCCAATTGAGGGTCCAGCCAGAAAGACATCAGCTTGCTGAATGCCGTCACCCCGATACGTCTTTTCCCGAGAAACAGTCGAACGTTATCCGGATTGGCCTCCAGCCCGAAGATCAGGGCGGAATCACGCAAAAAATCCATATAGGGTTTTAGCTTATGAATGTTGATCTTCTGGTGATCGATGGTGACGACGATGTGAGGCTTGACACGGGCTTGATAAAGGCTGTTGATGGCGGAGTCACAGGCGATGATCAGCGCCCGGTCCCCGATCTTCTTCAAATGGTCCAATGCGTCGTCCAGCGATGGACCCGCAGCCACGCAGATGGCCGGAAGACCTTTGAATTTTCCTTTCAATTGCCGCATGGGGGTTCCTGCGAAAAGGCTGGGCAGGTTTTCGATATTATTGGTAAACATCCGTTTACCAAAGGTTTTCACGGTATGCCAGGTGCCCTTGGCTTCGCGGATATGATCGGAAAGCCGGCTTTTCAAGGATTGAAGTGCCTCGCCAAAAATGGTTTCATAGGCTGGATGAATCATAATTGGACTTTTCCCAATACAGATTCTTTCTTTGAACCGGGCAACGATTGTTGGGATTGATATCCCCTCCCCCACAAACAACTCGACCCTGTCGTCGGTGATCAACGGCTTCAGATCGACCATTGTCAACGCATCATGAAAAAACTGAATAGACGGTTCCAGAATGATGATCCGAGGCTTTCCGAAGTTCTGGTTGGCAACCAGCTCAAGGGGCAGGTATCCCAGCCCCATACCAATCAGAAATAGCAGGTCATGGGCCTGGTAATGCCAGTCGGCGACCATTTTTTTTACCGCACCGGCAGGCGTCCGGTTTCCATAAAACAACGCCATGGACTGTTTCCTGCGGTCGGCACCGGTTGGGTTACCTGTGGCATTGTTCAAAGTTTCCGGATTCTTATATGCGCTCATCAATCGCCATGCATCCGGGAATCGCTTTTTCAACAGCCGGACGTTCCTGGAAAAACAGGTCTCGGTTTTGCGTGTCTTTTTTTTCTTGCGTTTCATCCGTTTTCGCCAAATTGTCTTAAAGGGATGTCGGAGCGCAATTGTCCCGATCGATATGCATTGAAAGCATCCATGATTCGATCGACCAAAGGCCCGCGGCTAGACAACGATGCGGCAATCCGCTTGGTTCGTTGTTTGTATTGTGCGTATAGGGCCTTGTCTTCACATAGCCTGATGGCCACATCGCTCAAGTCACCATAATTTTTAATCTCCGGCAAATCCTTGACGGCAAGCCCGCCATCTCCAAAGGACAGGCTCAACGCCGGCAATCCTGCTGCCATGGCATACACGATGGCACTCCCGCCACCGGGCTGTTTCGGGTTGATGTAGGCATCGCAAATATCGTAAACGGACATGATATCGTCATGGAAACCGGCAAAAGTACATCTATCGTATAGCCGGCTGCTATTGTCGACGATTCGTTCATAAGCATCGAAATGGCCGACAAACAGGATATGGGCATTGGGTGATGCCTCGACGATCTTTCCGATCATTTCCAGAAAAGCGTCATCGACCACATGGTGCAATCTCATGCCAGCCACGGCAAAAACGAAAGCCGACGCGGGCAGATTCAAATCGCTTCTGGAAACTTGTTTTATCTTTTCAGGCGTCTTGAACCCGGGATGCTGTTCAAAAAGATATTTGTCACGGATGTCTTCGGCATCTGCCTGCCTGAGCATGGGTTCAGTTGCCTGGTCCCAGGTATGAAAATAGTTTGCCGTCGTGAGCGGCAGGCCCGCTGCAGTGGGATACATGAAGGTAAAACGGGATGAGGCGTATAGCTCGGATATGACATTACGGGAGCCAACGGTCAGAATCATTTCCGGATCGTATTGATTGATGGCCCGGATGCACGCGAGGATGTCTTCGTCCTCAAAACCGGCGGATGCGGGTTGAAAAAGGGAGATGTCGCGACCCGCATAGTTCACCGACCGGATGTTTGCGTATTCCCCCATAACATTGGCATTGAAAGGAGGTACCATGGCGCCATTCGGAATGGCGTTGAACTCGCAGGTGTTGACGATCATCACGGCTTTATCGAAATCCTGTGACAATATTCTGGCAAATTCCAGGGCATCCCTGGTTGGTGCGTGGGGCGGCTTCAGCAGTTGTTGAATCAGGATGACCACGCGGTCCGATACTTTTCCGGATTCCTCAATGTCTATTCCGTGGTTGTCTGCGAGATCCCTGACTTTATCGACAATTTGAATGAACAGGTCCCGCTGGAAGGCTCGGGTAAAGGCCGTTGCGATGGCATTTCGATTCTTTTCCGGTGCGTTAAACAGGAGACCGGCGATCGCGTTGAGATGACCGACATCATAGGCAATGGTTTCATTGCGGTTCAGCAAGAATGCCGCGACTCGCTCCAGATAACGTGCATCTCCTGAAATCTGATACAATGCCGATCCGCAAAGGATGCGCACGAAGGGTGTGCCCGACCGGGTTCCCTTTTGCAGGCCGGCGGCAATGAACTTGTAGGTGTGCGGATCGATGCTTTCCTTGAACTGGCTGCTGGTCAGCAGGGTTCCCACTTGCAACATGGCCAGTCGGTCCTGACGGCTGAGTGTGCATTTCTTCTTTTTAATCAGCGCAAGAAAGTCTTCGAGTGTCATATTGAAATTTCAAATTTTAAATTGTCCGATTTCTGGCTGGACAACGCAAAACGGCATTAACCGGCTTATGGATAGAGGAAAAAATCAGCTACGCGGCGTACGGGCGACCGTGTCCCGGTAGAGATCGGATATCTTGATCAATTGTGCCATGTTGCGCCGTTCCATATTGCGAAATTCCCTGAAAATGCCGGCGATGAGATTGACTATCGCCTTGTTTTCGCGATTCGTTCTGATCGCAACCAGATCAGCCCCCATGGGTATTGAGACCAAATTCATACCCGTAAGAAAATCCTGCATTTGGATCAAATCATTTTCAGATATGTGTTTGATCTCGATAAGCGCCAACTGAACAGATGATCGTTGCGGGTCAAGACTTTTTAAAACCTGCAAATCGTGCCCTTCCGTATCGATCATGAGCAAATCCAGATCATGCAGTTGATGCGCATCCAAAAGTTGATCCAATGTCTTGCATGGCACGGCTGCCTGTTTGATGCTTGCGGCATCAACACCATGAGACAATACAACATTCGGATCGACGGAAGCCAACATGGTACGGTCTTCCGGATAGTAAAGGGTAACCTCCCCTTCAGCAGCCGAAATCGCACAATTCTCCGTTACAACGCCCGGAAAACCGGCGACGTTCATGTTTAATTGTGAGTACACATGCGGTAACGGCTCAACCATGACTCCGCGCCAATTGTTTTGTGCCAAACGCTTATGGAGATAATTGTCACCGGAAACGCTATCATTGGCGCCTATCTGACAGAACTGAAACATTTCCCTGCCGTTTACTGGACTTAAAGAATCCAATAAATATTCAACGACCAGTCTTTGCGCTGTATTCAATTCTTGTATATTGACACCCATTTAGATTGATTCCTCCCATGTTTGAAAAAGTTACCCAATCGCCCGCCGGCAGGATCGCCGTTTTGCACTTTTTCCATTTGTACTCCCACCCCATTTTCTTGTTTTTTTTGACAGAAACTGGGGTGTAAGGCACTAAAATAAGCCGTTAACTATTAGCCGTTAGCGCCTGGTTTCTTTGTTTCATAGATTTGCAAGACATCCGGGCCTAAACTGGCGGGTAGATTCGTGGACTTCAATAATGCATCGAAATTCTTTTGCCCACTGCCAATGGCTTAATTTCAGCAAATTAAACCTATGGCTCAACCCGGGCGACCCGAACCGGCCTTTATCCTGGGAATCAATCAACACCTGCGTGAAATTGAGACGGTATCATTGTAATGAACTGGAACGATTTTATATTAAGGGAACTGAGCCGAATTGGGTAGGCGCGCATAAATAACCGCACTTCTTCCCATCCCCAGTTCTGCCAGCTTTTGATAAAACGCCGTCAGGTTGTGTTCTTGGCCTGTATTCAACCAGGCCGCTTCGAAACCAGACACCTTTTGTCCGACATGGTCTTGAAATCGTTCATCAGAATAATAGTCGTTACCGGTAAGCAACAAAAATTCCAGGGGAAAAGATGTGTCGCGCGCAACCTCGACAAGTCCGGCCCGTTCAATTAGTCGTTTGAGTGATTCGAAGTCGAAATAGTTGATGTGATCGGGATAGCTGATCCAAGGCGGGTCCATTTTGGTTTTGCCGAGCCAGACCATTTGTCCGGGACTGAAATCGTTGGGAACGCATACACGTATGAGCCCACCCTCCACCAAAAAACGTACTGATTGGCGAAGCATATCCAGCGGATTGAGGACATGTTCCAAAACAAATTGAAGGTTGATAAAAGCGTATGACATCCGTGGAGCAAAATCCGCATTTTCAAACATGGATTCAATCACATGCAAACGGAATTTCCTCAGATAGTCGGCGGCCTCACAATTGGGTTCGAACACGGAACTGTTCCACCCCTTATCCATGAAAAACCGGGCAAGCAAGTTGTTCCCCCCACCGATGTCGATCATTGTCAAAGGTGCCCCTTCGGGAATCAGATCTTCGACTTGTTCATGGATATGCCTTAATTCTCGATTGGCCTGTAACCCCTCTATTTGTCGGGCAATAAAGTCCTCGTTTACAGCTTGATAGTCAATGTGACCTTTATCCTGGTGGTATTGCTCTTTGTATAATACCTCCAGTTTGGTGTCGTCAGGCAAGGGATGTAAATGGCGGTAGCCGCAGACCTCGCATTCGATGACCCGGTGGCCTTCACGCTGCCATTCGTGTGTCCATCGATGTTTTGTCGTATCACGCGTCATTGGTGCGCCCCTTCTTAAAAAAAGCTTTATAATCTATCAGCAATTTTCCTTTGATACATCTCTTTTGCCAAATGCAATTTTAACAGCGCTTCTTGATGTGTTGGATTTTTTTTACATAGTTCTGAATATAATTTTACCGCCTCCTGATGATTGTTTAACGCTGTAAGCGTTTCTCCAAAACTCATTTTTAACGAATCACCAAGGTTGCTTAACCAATAATATGTATTCCCATTTCCAATTCGATTTTCGAATGAGCCATCTTCACGATACAGCAATGATCTAAAAATGGAAGCTGCTTGACTATTTTTTCCAATTTTCGATAGCAATGTACACAGCAAAACCTTAGCAGGAAAATTTTCTGGATAAATCGCCAATATGTGTTCATAGCAGTTTATGGCAGCTGAATGATCCCCCATTTTCTGATACGTCATTCCGACCTGCAAGTGTGTATCAAAATGATTCTTGTTTTGATTTAAAAATGTACTGAATAGTGTTATCGATCTTTCGTATTCTTTTGATTGACGACAAATAATACCCAGAAAATAAGATCCCCATAATCTCATTTTTGGATAATCAATTAAACTTTTAATAATTTTCTTGGATTCCTCAATTTCACCTGAGAACGCAAGGCTAAGTGACAATTGTAATTTCATATCCAGGTTATTTTGATGGGATTTACAAAGATCCCTTAGTATCCTTACCGATTTGCCAATTTCTCCCGATTCCCGTAAAAAAATAGCATAATAGAATCGAATTAGAATATTTCCTGAATCTTCATTCATGGCATTTTGAAAAAAATTTTCAACTTGCCCGACTTTTCCCAAACTACTCCAGCAAAACGCTATATTTATTCTCAATCCGATATAATTCGTTCCGCAAGATTTCAGATCGCTAAAAATTGATTCTGCCTTAAAAAAATTTCCGGCATATCGGTAAAGCGTTCCCAGGCTCATTTTCGCAAAGAAATTTTTTGGATCAATATTCAATATATTTTCGATCAACGCCACACCGGTTGCAAAATTGCCCTTTAACCCATGGCAAAGTGCTGAATTCAACGTTACACCAACATGCCCACCTGACGTGCGAACCAATTCAGATATAAGAGGATCAGCTTCATGATAATAACCAAAATCACGATGGATGATTCCTAAATTCAATTGAACAAAAGGATGATTAGGGTAAGAGTGCAACTTTTTCAATGTATCAAGTGCTTTATAAAAATTACGGTTCGCTGCATAGCTTAAGGATAAAAGGATTGCTGCCTGTGTATTGTGAGGATGAATTGTCAGTAATTGAACGAATCTTCCGATAGCTTCATCATATTCTCCAATTTCTCGATTTATAATGCCGTATTGCATTAATATCGAAAGGTTCTGGGGCCATAAATTATAAAATGATGTAAGTAATTGAAACGCATCTTTTGATTTCCCATTTAATGCAAGGCACAAGGATAGGTTTACACCTGCGTCAATGTGTCCATCAAAAGTATCCATCAGTGATTTAAAAATTTTTATCGCATCTTCATTATTTCCATTTTGTCGATGAAACACACCCAAAAATAGTTTGGCAATGGGATTCCCGGGATCCAATTCCAAAAGACGATTTATCTTTTTTATCGCAAATGAATATTGTTCCAATCCATGAAAACAGAGTGCATAATTAAGCAGGACACCGATATGATCTGAATCTTCCTCCAAAAGATCTGAAAAAATCGCCTCGGACGCTGAATAAAATCCACATTCACGGTTTATTACACCTAAGTATAATCGGTTTAAAAATGAATCTTGATCATTGTCAATGATCTCCCTAAAGCATTCAATGGCATCATTATACCTCCCATCTTTAACAAAACTTAACGATAAATTGAACACCAAATCACAATTATTGGGATGTCTTACCAATAGCTTATGAAAGATAGAAACGGCCTTTTCTATACGGCCATTTTCTCGAAAAACGATTGCCTGGTAAAATCGGCATAAAAAATTATCAGAATCGCGCTCCATCACAAAGTTAAATGCAGTCCTGGCGTCCTCTAACAATCCTTGCAGCCCGTAAGTAAGTCCCAAATTGATGTAGGCTGACAATAGATTTTTATCCCCGATATCAATTAATTCCCTGAATAGACGCTTTGCATTTTCAAAAGCGCCGGCTTCTCGATAAAGTTCCCCCAAATTGAGTTTGGCAAGACTATCATTCGGAAACCAATAGATCGTTTTCTCAAAAAATTGTATCGCTTTTCCAAGCATTCCTTTTGATCGATATCGTCCGCCAATATTGATCAACATATCAATGCAATTTCTGCCGGAATTCCCTTCCTGTTCAACCAATTTATTTAATTGACTGAAATTATTTTGATCAAAATATAGTTCCGCCAAGCAGGTAGTTGATTCTGCGTAGGAAGTCTGTATTTGTTTGGCATCCAAGTATTCTTTTATTGCCTTATCGATATCACCATTTTCATAATGAATTCTTCCTAGTTGAGTTCGTGCTCTTCCTGTTAATAGACCCTTTGCGATTAATTTTTCAAATATTTTTTTGGCTTCAGGATAGCGGCTTCTATTTTTCAGAATCATTGCTTTGCCAAATGTAATCCACGCATTATCCATTTTATAGTTTCTCCGAACCATCTTATATTTTAAATCAACGTGATTTGTTCGAATAGCCCTGATTTCACATTACATTCAGTGGCGGATTCAACAATGGACAACACTTATAAGCGCAGATAGACTATTCCGAATGATGCGGTTTAAGGACTGGACGAAGCGTAGTGAAGGTGAAGCGGGGCTTTCGGGTGGATTTGCTTTTCAGGATCAGGATATTGTGCCGCGGATCCTGGTATCCTGCTTTCAGGGACAGGGCTTTTTCAAAGCACTTCCGGGCGCCATTCCAGTCCTGCATGAACAGCAGGATGGCGCCCAGGTTGTTCTGGGCGACTTCGAGGTCGGGTGATATCTCCAGCGAGCGTTCGTAGTGTTGCCCGGCTCCTATAATGTCTCCTCGTTTGAGTGCGAAGTTGCCAAGGTAAAAGTTGCGCAGGGCCAGATCGTCGTTATCTGCACAAATGTCTTCCAGCAGGCGTTCGCCCTCCTGGAAACGTTCCATCTTAAAGAGTATCGTACTCAATGCGAGATCGGCTTTCGCCCCGTTCCCGTATAGACTGTGCAGGGCGCTGCGTATTTCGGCGGTATTGTGGCGAAGAAGTGCTTTTTTTTCATTTTCGCGTTGTTCATCTGCTTGATGGCTGATGTTTTCACAGTGGATTCTATAAGTGACCAGCGGTTCGGGCAGATATGCGACAGGATTTTTGGCGGCGATCCTGAGCCAGAGGTCGTATTCTTCGTTGAAGGAGTAGTTTTCGTCGAAACCGCCGGCCAGTTCGAAAGCCGAGCGGCGAACCATAGCGGCGGAAGTGGAGGGGATACGGTTGCGCTCAAACAATTGTCCAAGGAAGGCGTCACGGCGGTAACCGGGATAGGTGATGACCTGCCCAGTGGGCTTGCCTGCTTCATCGCAGTATTCGACGTCGCAGAAGACCATTGCCGCGTCGTTGTCACGTTCCAGTGTCTTTACCTGTTTTTCCAATCTTGTGGGAGTACTGATGTCGTCGCTGTCGAGAAAGGCTATCAGCTCGTTGCACGCCAGCTTTACGCCCGTGTTTCTAGCGGCTGAAGCGCCGCGTTTGGGCTCGTGTGATACGATCAATTTACTTGCAAAGTGTTTTATCCGATCCAACGTAGCGTCGGTAGATCCGTTGTCCACGACGATGATCTCGTCCGGAGCCATCGTTTGGGCCAGCAGGCTCTCTATGGCCTCTTCAATGTAGTCGGCACAGTTTAAGGCCGGGACCACCACCGAAACTTTCAGCATGGCGGCACCTTTCCGAGCAGCATGGAGGCACGTTCGTGTGTTGGATCAAAGTCAAGACAGTTGAGCAGGTAAGCTCTTGCAGCCGTTGTCTCGTGTACACGAAGCGATAGTTCCCCGAGGTGCAGGTTCACGCCGGAGGGGTTGAAGCCCGTGGGTAAAAGCGCCTTGAAGATCCTGCGTGCAGCATCCTCCTGGCCATGGACCTTCATATGGGAAGCGGTATTGTAAGCCGTCCTGAGCACCGTGGGATTGTCGCACCCTGCGGTCGCGGCCGCTATGAGCCTTGCTATGTCGATCTCCTCGAAAGGGGGTGGGTGCAGTATGCCGGCCGCTTTTAACGCTTTTTTTGCAGCGATTGTGTCGGTTTGATCTGCAATACGAAAGAGAAGGTAGGTGTCGGCCTCGTCCGAGTCGGCTTCACCGGTGCTGAACACGCCCGCCGGCGCCATTTTTCTTATCAGCGGGTTTTCGGCATTGATGAAGCCGCCTCTTCCCGACAGAAGAACAAAGTCGTCGCCGTTCCTGACTGCTTCGGTAATGGCGTAAAGGTTATCTCCTGCGCTGTCATCGCAGGAGACAATACGTGAGGTTTTATTGCGCCAGGAAAAACGACAGGCGTAACAGTGCGCCCTGACGGAATTTTCACCAAGCATTTTTTCGAGTTCGGCGGACATCACCATCACGCTTTGCGAACGAAGTCGCGGTACAATTTTCATCATGCGCACCTGGTTGAGCAGGCTTGCAGCCAGCAACGCTGAGGCAAGAAACAATCCAAAGGTGCTGTCGATGAATTCCGCAGGCAGTACGGCGTAAAGAAGCCCGGCCAGCATTATCCACATAAGGTGCAGGGGCAAAATAGCACGCTTGAAGGCGAAGTTGAAGGGCGCGCAGGCCATGAGGAGGAGCAAAGTGGACAGCGCACATGCACCCACCAGCTCATTTGCCCGGTCGATTCCGGTAAGCAGCACAGCAAAGGCCAGCAACACCAAAAGTCCCCCGGACAGCCACCCCCTCAGGGAGGTGTTCCACTTGTCGCCAAGGCCCTTGAAGAAAATGAGGTGCTCTGCCAGCATCGCCGCGAATTGGGCAAAAATGATTCTTCGCGCCGGATGGAAACGGGTGTTCAAGGGAGTTCTGGCTTTTCCGGTAAACTCCCGGAACGCCCGTCCGATGATCCTGTAACGCCACCCAATGCTTCCCAGCCTGGAAAGAAGCACATAATTCAGGGCTTCGAAAACAGCCAGCCAAACGGCGTACCAAGCCGACATCTCAAGGATCGGACCGAGGCCTGAGTTTTTTGCAAGGAGGGACGCCAGCAGCACCAGCCAGCAATAGACGGGAAAGTTGGTTTTGAAACAGACCGAAGCAGAGCCGAGCAAGGCCAGCATCCAGAGATGCTTTTGGGACACCTCCGGGAAAACAAAGAGCCCCACCAGAATAAGGGCAACGATCAGATGGAGGTAGTTCTCGACAAGGGCATGACGCGAGATGCAAAAATTCGGATAGCTAAGAATAAAAAGGAGTCCCCAAAAAACACCCGGCGGACCGGGTGCGGTGGTGGACAGGAGTAGCAACATCAGCATGTTAAAAAGCGCGGCGGCTGTGGCTGAAAAAAACCTGAAGCCGAGATTGCCAAAACCAAAGAGGCGAAAGCCGAGTGCGGCGAGCATATGACTGCCTGGACCGAAGACAGCACTGTTGGGAGGCTCGAAGTCTGCCCATCCGCCCTTGGCCGCATCGCCCAAATAAAGTCTTCGGGCATCGGGCACGATAAGCTTTTCATCCTGATGCAGGTGCCAAAGTCCTATGCGGCGAGGCAGGGCAAACGGGCCCCAGTACTCTGAATCGAGGTCAACAAGCGAAAAGACATAGATGGTTAGCGCCAGAAAGATTAAAAACCACATTCCCTTAACATATCAACTGTTGGCCTTTTGAATGAAATGATAGCTGGACATGGCTTTCACAGCCGCCGAATTCATATTTTCCTAAATAGAAAGAAATCCTGAGACGGCGTTGCGGTACCGATCTCATCGGCTTGAATGAAGTCAACAAATTCAAGTGCCTGCCCCAAGTTTTCTTTCACATATTTGACTGGATGAAAAACCATACAAGGATTGGAACCAGCGACTTGTTCATTCTGGACAACCAGCTTTCCACAATTGAAATCCTGTTGTTCCTTTAGAGACAAACGGCTTAGATAAGCTTCGCCATGGGTGGTTATAAGAAGATATCCCCCTGTCTTGAGTATCCGTGAAAGTTCCTGTATCCAGGGGATCTGCATGGATTCAGGCAGATGAGTAAACACAGAACAGACATAAACAAAGTCAAATTTATCGTCATCAACATTCAGCGGTGGCTCAAGTTGATTGACCATAAACTGGGCGAAAGTAAGGTTTCGCCTGCACCATTTGATGAGATCGGGATTGTAGTCTGTACCGAAGATCTTAACGCCTTTCCGATCATTCCAATGCCGGATGATACGCCCACATCCACAACCAAAATCTAGAATTTCTTTAAAGTTGCTGAAATCCAGTTCATTCTTTCCCAGAATATCTATTATTCTTTTTACCCACACTTTTCCACCTTCAAAATACCACGAAAGTTCCTGAGTTCCGGTAACCAATGGAAACAGCTTCATGGGTGGGACAGGCAAACCATCCGGGGCCACTGTGTTCATAAGAAGCAATGATTCGATGTTTCGCAGATATATTTGGATATCATCCAGTTTCTTTTCAAGATAATCCATACGACCTTCAAGGCGATTCATAATATCAGAATGGGGTAAAATTTCTCTAGATTTTTTCTTGAGAAAAGCAAAAAAATGTCGATTTTCTTCAAAATTCATATCAATGAGTTGCGATCTGATCTCATCATAATACATGCTTCCCACAACAATAAAAATTTTTTTCCTATCTTCCCGTGTCAATATATTGGGATTTAAGATATCGACATTAAAAAACTTATCCCCCCATTTTAACGGATTATTATCTACAAAATAGTGAATTTTACAGGAAAATCCGTTTAAAGCATCATAAGCTGCTTTTCCTGCACCACCTGCGCCAAATATAACAACCTTTCTTTCGCTGATTTCCCCATTAAAAATCATTTTTTCTATAAAGTCATCAAACATATCTTTCCCCTTTTTTTCCAAATTTCAAAGGATTATTCTCATGTTACGATTAATAAGGAATTAAAATACGGGTTCAGATATTGTACCCGGGGATCAGCTATAGAACGACACGGAAACCTTGAAAAGGAAAAAGCTTGCAGATTAAAATGTGAAGGGTTGATATTATTAAATGTCTATCATACCATCCGGAAGAATAGATCTTCTCGAGTTTATTCCGAAGCTCGCGGAACACTTGCTGCAAATAGGCGGTGGATTTTCCGAATTTATCGTTCTGCGAAGTTCTTGGTATTCAGGGCCGTTCCAAATCTCGTCAAAAGTCTGTTTCAGGAGATTCCCCATCGGTTTCGAATGAATGCAACATGGTCGTACCGTGCCGTCATTGTTGACCCAGCAGTGAGACCAAGGCATTGTGCATATGCCCGGATATGCCGTGTTGCCAGGTTTTTTATCTTCGGCAATCTGCTGAAGCAAACGGGGCAGGACCGCTTGTCGAACAACGGCCTTTTCTTGACGTTTGCATGACGCCGACTGGGAGGGCAGTTCATATTTAAGAGGCATCGAATAAGATAGTCCATTGGCTTCTGCCATCATTCTGGCGGCTTCCAGGTAGTAGAGTTTGTTCCTGTCCCGAATTGGATCGACAATTAGTTGCTGTATGTCTGGAGGCAGAAAGTCGCCTTCTAGTGCCGTTACCATGATAAAGCCTGCTTTGCAGGAAATGGCATACTCGATGAGTTGCGGGATCCCATGTGCGGTCTTGTTGGTAGCGATACAGATGAAATTCATCGAAAATCCAGCCGGGTTGTCTGCTTCGTCGCGCAACCGGCATCCATAGTCGATCTTATCGCGCAGTTTCTCCACTTTGTAAGTCGGCCGTAGCAAACCATAGGTCTCTGGGGTAACGCCGTCCATGGAGATTATGAGTTGCACCCCGTCGTTCACGAATTGTTCAATGCGTTTCCTGCTAAGAAGGGATCCGTTCGTTACCATCGCCGGGCGTATACCATATTCTATGGCGGATTCGTAAAATGAGTCAAAATGCTCGGCCATTAGCGGTTCGCCTTGTCCCTGGAGGTCTACGGCGGTCAAAACGGGAAATAATGAGGTTTTGATTTTGTTGAAAACGGAAAGAGACATATCCTGCCCGACACCCTCCATCACGTTTGTGTTGTAGCACATGCGACAGGCAAAATTGCACTTGGTGGAGCTTTCAAGCCAAATACGGCTCGGGTAACTGGAAACGATTTCTGCTTGTTCCAGTAAGTCTGATTTCATTCTGTCTAAATTATCGGCTTTATTGCTGTCGTATCTGCATTTTTCTGCAATACCCGAAATTGATCTGTATTCGGAAATATCATCGCGGGATAAAGGCTTTGTAACTTCCTTGACATTAGATAAGTCCGATTCGAATGGCTCGAACATTTGGATATTTTTTTCTTTGCTAAAATCTGTAACAGAGAATATCTGTATGTTCAAATCTTCAATTTTATGCATATTTTTTTTAGCAAAGCCCAAAAAATATTTATTGTTCTGTATGTATATAGTGTGGATTCCGTCAGGGATTTGATCTATGGAGATTTGATCGTCGTTGGATTTAGCGTCTATGTATATCGCACCGGCAAATCCTTCTTTTTGGCTAAAAAATTGAAGCATCGAATTTCCACACAAGACGATGAACTTAATTTTGTTTTTTATTATTGGTAAAAAGTGGTATTCTTTTATGGTTCCTGATATCAAAAATGCCTGTTTTTGAACCCCATCAGATTCTCTTTTATATGATATTTCGATTATAACGATGTCTTTAAAAGATTTCTGAAGTAATATCTGAAAAGATTTCTTGGAAAACAGGTGCGGATGTTCAAAATCACAGAATTCGTTTTCTCCAAAAGGAACCTCCAGAACTATTTTCCCATTTTTGTTTAGTAGAGATGCACACTTTTCTACAGCCTTTTTGGGGTTATGAAAATGTTCAAAGACATGGAAGGCAAGAACGGTGTCGAATTTATTGGTACCGAAATCATAATCGGCAAAATCAGTGGCAACGATGTCGATAGGGAAAACTTTTTTGGCTGTTTTTACAATTTCGGGATTAATTTCGCATCCCATGGAACGATGGCCCATATTCGGTAAAAAATTGACAAGTGCGCCCTCACAGCATCCAATTTCTAGAAAAGAAGACGGTCTTTCAGGAATGGCATTTAGTTGTTTGAGAGTTCTCGATCTGGAGGATACAAGACCATCCATACTTTGTTCATCAAAAGTTGTTGTTCCAAGAGTTTCACGATTTGTCACCCAGTAGTCCCACTTGGAATAAAGCGCTTTGCTTGTTTTCGTCGATATAGGAGGGTGCAAAAAAAGGTGTCCACACTCCAGACATTTGTAATTTTGCAGCGGGCCTCCTGTCTTGAATAGTGTACAATGGCCTTTGCATATGGGGCATTCTGGTAAAATTGAAGTCATGATATCGTCTGATATAAACCCGATTTGTTACCTGTTTTATTTCTGATTGAGTTTAGGCGTCTTCTTGCCATAGCATGATTCGGTACAAGCGCTATGCATTTCTTGAAACAGATTAAGGCGTTTTTTTGTTCGCCCCGCATCAGAAATAGTTCTCCGAGGTGAAAGTGAATACCACCGGGATTATGTGCTGTTTTGGCAAGCACCAGGAAGATTGCCTCTGAGCAATCATAGTATCCATTGGATTTAAAACTGCTCGCACGGTTGTAGATGGTCGATAGCGTGAAGCCGAATTTTCTGATGACACTGTTGTCTTTTGAAGAAACCCCCATTGATTTTAGGCGTTTGAGCATTTTTTTAGGCATCTCCGCATACCACCTAACAGCCTCTTGCGGATTGTCTTCGAGAAAGTAGTCACCTATTACAACAAAGTTACGCGGGTTGTGAAAGTTATAACCTTGCTCAAAGACCAGCCTGTACGCCAGTTCAAGGGAACCGGTTTTCGCCAGTGCAGCTATGAGCAAGTCTTCACTAAATTCGGTCAGCACAGGTTTCTGCGCATCGTTTTCGCATAAAACGGCGCATAGGTTCTCCAGTTCTTTACGGGCGTCCTGGTTGAGGTGGACCTTGTATTCGAGCAGTTTGAGGTAATCCTCGGGGCATACATCAAGCAGCTCCGCCTTTATTCCCACCATACGACATACGTCCCACGATTTGGAGAAGGCCTCAATCTGCTGGAGCAGGTAGCCGGTTTTTTCGGGCATCTCGGCCTTGCTGGCCCACTCAGGCCATTCATCTGGCCAGGAAATCCTGAAGAGGGCGTAAACGTCCCTGTCGTCAGAGTCTGCTGGTGCGGTTTTGTAGCTGTTGATATAGCGCAGCACGGGATATTGGCCTTCGGGCTTTTTGGACACATCGTTCATGTTACCACCGTTCTTTTTGCCGGGCCCGCCCCGCTGTGAAATCATCAGGCTGTAGGCGTGCCGTTGGCAGGCCCATTCGAAGATGCGCTGATTGTTTCGCAGGTTATCATCCGATGAAAAGAACCTTGGCTTTTTCGACATCCAGAAGAACCTGGTGCTTTGTACCTGGGCGTAGATGTGCTCACCCTCCGCTACCTCAGCGTCCAACAGCTTGCTGTTATATGCAACGGCATGGGTTCTGAAGCCGGAACCGTAGGTCATTGCCCGTATTTGGAGCATGAAGATGAAAAAACCAACAACTGCGGCTATGGCCTGGCTTATCCCGGCGGGAAAACCGTAGTCGTTTACCAGCATCCCAAGTGTCTGATCCATCGACATCGCGGCAAGGACCATAAGCAACTGAAATAGAATCAGCGCCCGTTTGGGATAAAAGAGCATGGGGACCGATGCAACAAGGTAAGCCACTGTAAAAAGGAGTATCACCCAGCCCACGCTGGGCATCCTGCCGGAAAAAATCGTCAGCAGCACCGCACCGCCAAGCGCAATGCCCAATGCTTCGAGGGCGATTTCTTTTATACGGGGCAGCCGCTTCGTGCCGTCTGGCAAAAGGTACCATTCCACCATCATCCACAGCGTATCCGGAAACACTTTCCAGCCAGGCGGCTTGAACTCTGTCTCGATAGGGGTTTTTGCCCTGCCGGAAAATTCCTTTAGGAAATCCTTGACCGTTTTATAGCGCCAGTGGGCGATGCCGTGCTTTTTTAAGAACTGGTAGATACCCGCCTCGAAGATGAGAAGCGCAACGACACCGGTAAAGGCAAAGCCCAGGAGCGTTCCAAGTCCCACCTTTTCGACAATCCCTATTATGCCTAAAAGTATCAGCAGGTAAGCGGGAAAGTTTGGCTTTAATACCAAGGTGGAGGCAGCCAGCACGCCCAGGGCGTTTAGATTTGAAGTCACCATATCCGGGTCGACGACATAGGTGTATATGAACAGCGCCACCGACAGGTGAAGGAAATGTTCGACGATGGCGTGGCGAGCCAGGAGGAAACGGCTCAGAGTGAGCAGGTAAACCAGTGCAAAAAACAGTCCCAAGGCGCTCGGGGCCATGGTGATGATCGTTAATGCGATGAACAGGTCTCCCAGGTTGGCCGCCAGCATGAAAAAAATACGCAAGCCCCGATTGTTCATGCCAAATAGCCTGAAACCGAGCGCAATGAGCAGATGGCTGCCGGGACCGAAGACCGACGAGTTGGGCGGCTCGAAATCGTTGGCGTTAATGGTGTGGCTGCGCCTGAGATAATAGTAGCGCGAGTCGGGGACGATCAGCTTCTCGTCGTTGTGTATCCACCACAGCGACCGGCGGTTGCCAAGGATGAAGGGGCACCAGTACTCGCTGTCAAGCCCGAGGTAGTGCGCCACAGTGCTGGCTGCGGTCAGTGCGATGAGCACAATGTAACAGCTTTCAATCTGATTCATGTATAAAACATTGTTCCGCAGCGGTTGATCAGCCCACTGATTTTTTGTACCTGTTCATGGGGTAGAAGCAGCCAATACTTGTAAAGCACAGCCGGTAAGCGTTTGCAGGGCGCCGTAGATGCACGGCTTCGGGCACGCAGACGTATGGGGAATACTTCAAGTGCCCGGTAACAAAGCAGATATGGTGTCCTGTGAACGCTTACGATCTTTTTATCTCGTTGCAGGACCGGTGGCGGTAGGCATCCGGGTGCGGGTAAATGTGACAGTAGCGGCATATCTCGTTTATATCGCCGCCGCGCAGCTTGCCCATGAACTCCTCGCGGGCGGCCGAGTGCCACCATTTACGAAAATCGTCCTCGAAAAGATTCATGAACGCATTGTCTTTTTGCCATTGCCGCGTGTTTGCCTCATTGAGGGCGCAGCAGGGCTGTATGTGTCCAGAGGCCAGCACGAACGGCTCGGTCCACTTGACGCAGTGGGACATGGGCTTGTCACAGGTAACGTTTTCGTTGAAGACGTGGAAGACGCCCTTTTTCTTGCAGTAGGCCTTAACCTCCTCCACCCATTCCCTGGAGGGAGTGACTGCGATGTCGGAAACTTCGTCAAAGGCCAGCATGTTGGTCCAGTAGATAAGCGGTGCGCTGTAGGCACATTCGTAGTCGGCGATCTCGGCAACAATATCCACGTAGTCCTTCATCTCCTTGACGTTATGCTTGTTGATGATGAAGTGGAACCACAACTCGGGGATCGGCGACTTCAGCTCCCTTTTGAGCTTGACCATATCCCATATATTCCTGATTACCGTTTCAAAATTCGAGCCCAGGCGGTATTCGTTGTAGGTTTCGGCGTGGGCGTTTTCCAGCGAAACCCACAGCTTGTTAACGCCAAGCTCAATGCACTCGCGGGCGATGGAGGCATCAAGCTTGTGAAAATGGTCAAAGAACTCCACGAAGGCTTTTCGCTCGGTTTTCATATAGCGCACCATCTTCATGTAGTCCTTGTTGAGAAATGACGAACCGATGCCTGTCATCCCGATCCATCGCAGGCGGGGAAACTGGTCCACCACGCGTTTGAATTCTTTAAAACTCATGTGGCGCGGTTTTTCCGACCAGTAGGTATGTTCGCACATTTTGCACTTTAAGTGGCAGTGCGTCGTGACCTCAATCTCAATCTGCTTGGGGTAACCTGCTATTCCCGGGAATCGGCGGACCACCGGATCGAGCAGTGCAAGCCCGGCGTCGCGGCTAAAGAGTGTGGCCCAGATGTATGACCAGGCGTTTTTGATGTCACGCCTGTCAAGCAACCAATGCTTCAGATACATCAGCTTGTATTTCGCAATCGGTAATAGTTCAAGACGTCTATTGTCCATCAGCTATACCCTTGGCGTTCTTTATCATCCCGCGGTAGACGCCTCGGGTCGTCCGCAAGATTTTTTCGTTGTCGTTTCTCTGGTTGATGGCTTTGTTGGCCTTGCCTGCCAGCCGTTTTCTCAGTTGGGTCTCGGTCAGAAGCCTTACAAGCTTTGCCGCGAAATCCTCGGGGTCGCGGTGGTCTGCCAGAAAGCCGGTCTCGCCGTCGGTGATGTACTCCGGTATCCCCCCCACGTTGCTGGCAACCAGCGGCGTACCCAGCATCATCGCCTCCACCATGATCAATGGCGACATGTTCTGGTATTGTTCGGGCAGCACAAGCGCCGTGACGTTTTGCAAATAATGACGTACGGTATGGGGCGGTTGATGCCCGAGAAACTCGATGCTGCCGGCAATGGCGTGTTCATCAATGAATCGCTCGAAGCTCTGCTCGTAATCCTGGGCGAACTTGGCTCTGCCGCCGATGATATAGAGCCTGGCATCTGGTACCTTCTCCAGAATGTGGGGCATGGCCGCGATGGCCATGTGCACGCCCTTGCGGTCATTTAGCCATCCGGCGAAAAGGATGCTCTTTTCAGCCAGGCCCAGGTCGGGTGCGGGCGGCTCGTCGGCATACTCGATTGGCAGTGTCAGCGGGACTACGCAAATCTTTTCCCGCGACAGACCATAGCCTTCCAAGACACCCGCCGAATGCTCCGAGAGCACGATGAAGCGGTCAAGCAGATCGAAGCAATTGTCGAAGATCGGCCGCCTCACGGACAAAAGTGCCTTTTGCACGATGGTGAACATCTTGGGCAGGCAGCAAAGGCATTTGGTTGAGTGCGCCTGCCTGCAAAAGCTGTTGTCGGGCAGGCTCAGCATCGCCTTGGGACAAAAGTGCCAGTAGTCGTATATGGATATGCATGTTGGTATTGCTCGCGCGGCCGCTTTTCGCACCAGAGAAAAGGTCAGAAACTGGAAGTTATGAAAGTGGACAACATCGGGTTTTTCGCGCTCTAACAGTTTGTCGAAGGCGCCAGCCGCTATCGGGTCATATTGCAGGGCGTACCATTTGGCGACCTCAACATATTTGGAGATTGATTCGGGCAGAAAGTCTTCAATCACCTTGATCGGCTCTACCACCATGGAAGCCGGCCCTTCACCGGCTGGGGGATTGTCGAACTGTAGCGTGACGATAACCACCTGGTCGCCGTGGTCGGCGCTCATGCGTGCCGTTCGATAACAGGCCTGTTCGGCACCGCCCACGTGGTTGTGCGTCTGCCGGAAGTAATTTGTTACGTGGAATACCTTCATCCGGCGGGCTTGCCCGCCGTCGGCCAGTTGCTTTCAACGGCTCTTAGCTCTTCGGGTGAATTGACGTTGATGTAGTGATCACAGAGCACGAAGGATTTTACCCTCGCGCCCTCGTCAATGGCGCACTGGATAAGATCGGGGAGCTCTTTTTCGTTGCGGATGTGGTTGATGGGTACTTTCTCGACGTAATCGAAAATTTCGGGCCTGAAAATGCAATTTCCTGTACCCATCAGATCATTAAAGGGTCTGTCGGGTTTCTCGATCAAACGGAAAATCGTGCCGTCGTCGCCCTGGATGATGCCGTAGGTCTTCTTGATCTGTGCGGGATCAGGCTGAATAACGATCCCGCACAAAGCAAAAAGTCCCTCTTTTTCGAAGGTGGCCATCATCTGGGCATGGTTGCCGTTTATGATCACTTCGTCACCCAAAAAAAGGCAGAAGGATTCACCGCCCAGGTTGGGACGGGCAGCCTCTATCGCATTTACCAGCCCCCGCCGCTCGTGCTGGATGCGGTAGCTGATGCGCTTGCCGTGATAATTGATGCCGTACTTGTTGATAATGTCCTCGGCCTGATAGCCGACGACGATGACAATCTCGCCAATTGCGTCGATGGACAGCGCGGCGTCGAGGCTGTACTCGATCAGCGGTTTACCGTGCGCATTTATCAGACATTTATTGGTGTCTTCGCTGAGGTCTTCCATCCGCTTCCCACGACCTGCCGCCAGGACTAACGCTTTCAACGCTCACCGCCCTATGGAGAAAAGATTTTCGTTTTCGCCGATCCAGCGCATAAGCATCTCTATCCCTTCGCGGGGAGCAATCCGGGGCTCCCAACCCAGATGCCTGCGGGCTTTTTCGATGTCGCATACAAAATAATAGAGGTCACCGAAGCGCTCACCCGCGAAGGCTATGTCCAATTTTTTTCCGACGATTTCCTCAATGACGTCGAGGCATTCCAGGAGAGAAAGGGTATTTAGCGGTCCACCGCCGATGTTGTAGACACCTGGAACGCGTTTTTCATAAAAGGCGTCAAAGGCCCTGGCCACATCGCGGGCATAGATGATATCGCGAACCTGCTTGCCGTTGTGGAAGACCTTGAGCGGCAGGCCCATGAACCCCCTGATGGCGAAATTCGCCACCCAACCGTGATCTTCGCCGCCGAACTGCCTGGTGCCGTATATGCCGCTTAGTCGGAAACTGGCGGCCTGTAGGTTGTATGATTCGATGAACATACGCACATATATGTCCCCGGTCATCTTGGAGGCATGAAGAGGGGTTATGGTCCCGCGCAGGGTCGGGAGGGTCTCGTTCAGCGCCATTGGCTCGCAACGATATCGAGTGGGTTCCTCGATCAATTTCTGGTTTATCTGGTCGCCGTATACGTGGATCGTGGCGCAGGAAGCAGCTGGTATGCCATGTTTGTACGCAGCGCCAAGCACGTTGTGGGTGCCGATGACGTTGGTGGTAAAATCCAGGTCGTAATCCTCAAGACCGATGGTCATCGTCGGCTGGGCGGCGGTGTGAATGATGTAATCGCATCCGCTTAGGGTGTCCGACAACTGCTCGAAGTCGCGTATGTCGCCCTTTACGCATTGCACGCCCATCTGCTCAAGGAAGCACCAATTAAAGTCCCGGGCCTCGTCGGCGGAGTAAGGGTTACGCTGGAGTTCGTGCTTGGTCATCAGATCGAAGCTGATTACCTCGGCGCCCTTTTCCAGATAATATTCACAGACGTGTGAACCGAGAAAACCACATCCACCCGTAACAAGTACCTTCATACGCGATCCCCCATAGCTAAATAGTGTCTGTCCAGAAATAGACAAATTGGGTCGAGATCAAGGCTTTGGAACATTTTTACCGCAGGCATATGGTTGATATTGTCGAGGATAAAAATGTTCGTATAACGCAGATATCGGGCAAGTTGGCCATTTCCGGATGGGCACTAAACAGTTCGATTGGCCTGCCTGTCTGCCCAAACCGATCCTCATCCCTCTTGGGGCACGGTCTCTAATGATAGCACACCGAGAAAAAAACTTGCCATGATCGTTTGGGTCCCCAATATGATGAAGGTCACCGATGGTATGACAGTCCTAAGTGCCCTGTCCAGTATGAGAGGACCAAAGTCTTGTCGTGCCCAATTTTGTACCGACACACCCGCGCCTACGAGGCCCAAAACGACCAGTGAGATGCCGATACCCAGAGAGGCTTCCAGCGAAAAGTAGTCGGCGGCTTTGACCAAGATTGATTTTTTTGGCAGCAGGCGGCGAGATATCGCGAAGGTTTTGGAAAACAGAGAGGTCAGGATGGATTGGAAACCCAAGATGACTGCCGTGGCGGAGAACAGCAGGGTACTCGTGTCGAAGCCGACGCCCCTGATTTCCAGTGGGCCGTGCAATAATCTGCCCCCCATAAGCAAACCAGTTATCATCAGAACCATCCCCGGGTAAAGGAATAGCCAGTTGGGGCTGTATAGAAGCATGAAACGGAGGGTGCGCCAGCCGTCCCGCCAGGTGCGCAGGTGCGGCCTGCCAGATCTGCCGTCGCAAGACAGGGTTGTGGGGACCTCGGCGATCTTCATTCCCATCATGGTTGCCTTGATGACCATCTCGATGGCGAACTCCATTCCCCTGGCCATCAGTCCCAGCTGCTTAGGCATCTGCCTGTCAAACCCCCTCAGGCCACAATAAATATCACCGGCCGGAGACTTGAAAAGGACTTTGCCCAATGCCGTGAGCACCGGGTTGCCTAAGTATTGGTGCAAGAAGGGCATGGCTCCGGGAGCTATACCGCCTTGAAACCTGTTGCCCAATACCAGGTTGTAGCCCTCACGCAGCTTGTTGACGAAAAGCTCCAGTTTGGAAAAGTCGTAACTGTCGTCGGCGTCGCCCATGATGACATACTTGCCCCGGGCCTCCTCTATGCCTCCCCTGAGGGCACCGCCGTAGCCTCTCTCCTCAACGTGGACGACTCTGGCGCCTGCCTCACGCCCGATTTGCTGACTGCCGTCGGTGGATCCGTTGTCGGCGACCAGGACCTCGCCCCTTATGCCAAGGTGCGTCATCTCCTTAAAGGCTTTGGCGATGCAACTTGCAAGGGTTTCCGCCTCGTTAAGGCAGGGCATCAATATTGTCAGTTCCAGTTCTTCCTTCAATATACCGATCCTTTCCGCAATGTGTCAACGATGTTCGTTTTCGAGTTCGGTTCTGAGGTGTCGGCAATCGGTTCCAGGCGTTTTCTGGTATCCGGCCTGCTGACTCTGAAAAAATCGATAAAAAACTTCCAGAATCCGTAAGTGAAGAGTATTGCCGTGAGTGCGGCCAAGGTGGCCGAGTCGCTAAATCCAAGCCCGCTTTTCTTGCGGATCCAGCAGACCACCAGGCCAAGGCAAAGGGCCGCCGGCAGCGAGGATGGCCATATACCGAGCGCTCCTGTTGCCACGGCGGCCGGTAAAGCTATCGCCGCCATCAGGATGGCGATCGGCGCAAGGTGTATGATACGGAATAAGCCGTGTGTTATCACGTTGTATGCGGAACTACTGCCGTAGGAAAGCAACATCCGCTTGAAGCGCTTGGGCGTGTCTGCCCTGTGGTGCTTTACCGCCGCCTGCGGTGTGAAAAGTACGGTGTAGCCCGCATCCTTGAGACGCTTGTCGAGATCTACGTCCTCACCGGGGAACATGGAGGGGCGGAACCCCCCTGCCGCCATGTAGAGGTTCCTGCTATAGCAGGAGTTGCAAGAGGCATTGTGCGAAACGTGGCTGATGTGTTTGTTGGGCTTAACGTAGTCTGCGACGATGCCGATGGCGCACAGGAGGGCATCAACCTTCCTGGCGTAGGCGTTGTCGTCGGGATGTCCGCGCTGGACGCCGCCCACGGTGGCCAAGCGGCCCGTCTTATCTGCCTCGAAAATCTCCACGAGCCTCTCAAGCCAGTCGGGGTCGGGCTCACAGTCTGAATCGGTAAAGGCCACCAGTTTGCCATGGGCCTCAAGTGCGCCAAAATTCCTGGCTGCCGAAGGGCCTTGGTTGGTCTGGTGCAGGTATTTGACCGTGTCGTATTCCTTGACGATCGAGGCGGTGCCGTCGGTCGAGCCGTCGTCGACGACAATTATTTCCGTAAGCTCGTTCGGGTAAGTCTGGGCCAGCAACGCCTCTATGGCGGCGCGGATGTATCGCTCGTCGTTGTAAACCGGGATTACCACCGAGATGGTGGGGCGCTTGGTGCCGCACATCGTGGTCAGCCTCTTCCTGTGAGGTAGTTGAGGAAGTTCCTGCCGCCCCGAAGCTTCCTGTAGAGATCCTGCTTTGATCGGGTCTCCAGCAGGAACTTGATCAGAAAGCCCGGACGCAGGTAGAATTGCCGCAGCCCCTTGTTGACGTGGTCCTCGACCTCTTTTTTGGTCAGCCCCGGATAATCGACAACGGCCGATTGTTCGCCGTCGTTTAGCCACTCGTCCCAGCGTTTGGCCCTGAGCAGTCCTTCCTCTCTGGCATTTTCAAAATAAACCGTTCCGGGGAAAGGCACGGCACCGCTAAATTGTACGGTATCCAACGGGTGGTCGAGTGAGAAGTCCAGGGTCTCCTGCATCGTTTGGCGGGTTTCACCGGGAAGGCCCAGGACAAAACATCCGTGTATTGCCAACCCGGCCTTTTTGGCTGCAACGATGAAACGGCACATTTTCTCCAGCTTGATCCCTTTGCGCATTTTGTCGAGCATTTTCTGGGAGCCCGATTCAAAACCTACCAGTAGCAACCGGCAACCCGCTTTTTTCATATGCCGAAAAAGCTCTTCATCAACTACGTCGGCGCGTGAGTTGACCGACCAGTTGCACTTGATGCCAGATTTGATCAGCAGGTCGCAGAAGGCGTGAGCCCGCTTCTTGTTGACGGTGAACGTGTCGTCTTCAAAAAAAAACTCACCCTCAATGGCCTTCGGCCATTTTTCCAGAACCCATTTGATCTCGGCAACAATGTTCTCGGGTGAACGCAAGCGATAGCGGTTGCCGTGCATGGTCTGAGGCCAGAGGCAGAAGTTGCACTTGAAAGGACACCCGCGCCCACCGATCACGTCGATATACGGATAGTATTTGCTGCCGTCGAAGTAGTCCCACAGATCTAGATGTCCCCAGGCAGGAAAAGGCAGCTCGTCGAGATCTTCTATCAGAAGCCTGTCGGGATTTCTGATGATCGCTTCACCGTCGAGCCAGGTCAGGCCCATTACATCCCCTGGCTCTACGCCAGACAGCACACACTTCGCGTAGTCGCGGACGGTGTACTCATACTCCCCGCGTGCCACGGCGTCCACCTTGCCCCCAGCCTCTCGCAGGGTCTGCCCGTCGCAGACGGTTACATGAGGTCCGACCATAATGATCTTTACACCGGGGGACGCCTCCTTGCATATTTGTGCGCACTCAATATCCGAGTATATAGAGGGCGTGGTGGAGTCGAGAACGACCAGGGTGGGCGCCTTTTCGCGCACAAGTACCCTAAGCTTGTCTTTGCCCCAGTCTTTGGCCGGAAAATCGTATAGCTCAACATCAACACCTTCTTTTTCAAGAACCGCAGTGGTGTAAGCCAGCCAGTCAGGCGCTCTGAGCGCACGTCCCCTGGTTCGGGCAGCCCATCTTTGAGTGCGGCAGAAGTCTTTTACAAATGGTTCATTAATGACAAGAACCTTTTTAGTCTTCATGAAAATCTCTTTATTGTTAGGCGTAAGCCTCTAAACTTAAATGGGAAAAATGGCTGTTCATTAAAAAAAACGCACAATCGCACCGCTTTCTGATCTTTATACGCGCGGGCGGCAAATTGTTTTTCAGCCGTCTATTATTTTCTTCTGACGCCTTATGAAGTGCAGTGGATCGGTGATGGTTGGACCGTCGTAGGGATCGGCTTCATTCGTGCCGAACTTTCGCCGGTATTGGTTGGTGAATCCGTCGCAGATGGGGTCGAGCGAGCAGATTGCACACTTGTCCCCCTTTTTGTAGCTCATGTACCTGGTCTTGTCGGCGTAAAACTGGTGAAGTTGTTCTTTAGATTCTGCTAATCGTCTTATATAGTCAGGCATTTTGCTTGACGGATTGTCAACGTCTTCGGAGAACCAACTGCAAAAATCCCATTCATGGCTATCATAACTGAGCTGCTGATAGTTATAGCACTTTTCCTCATGGCCTTTTATCTGACAAAAAGGCATGTATCTTACATTGGTTTCAACACCATGACTGTCACAATACGCGAGAGCCTTCAACAAGTGCCGGGCAAGGTCTGAATGTTTCCCCTGAAAGTCAATGGCCGCCTTTTCCTCCCATTCGTAAAACGGATTGTAGGATATAAAATTAATCGCCAGTGCCCCATTTTCAACTGCAAGGCGCGCCACTTCATATAGTTGATTGCAGTTTTTGTTGGTGATCGTGCAATTGGCCCGCCACCTGGTGCCTGTTTTGTTTAACAATCCAATGGCTGTAGACAGTTTTGCCCACCCGGAATTGTTGCATGTCATTTCATTGTACGTATCACCTATAGCATGGACTGATATGAGAAAATCATGCGTTCCCGCGTCCAACAGCTTATTTAAATTTGTGAGAGAAGCAAGCGCTATGCCATTTGTAATGATAGACGGCCGCAAGCCGATACTGTCGCAATACGAAACAAGGTTTTTTATCTCAGGAAAAATTGTCGGCTCACCACCTGTAATGTCTACACAATCATTGTTGTATTTGTTTTTGTATATAGTGGCGTCACGTTTGCATTCATCCAATGACTTCCATTTGCTGTCGCCGTTGAATGCGTAGTAACAGAATATGCATTTGATGTTGCAACGAAACCCCACGTAGAGAACGGCCCGGCGTGTGAGATCCCTTAGGGTTGTTTTCGGCTCCCTCGCGCATGGGTACCCGTTCGATCTTGTGCAAGATACGGGTGTGGTCTCGTTCACCTGGTCGTCTGGGGGTTCGGGCGCTGGTGTGGGTCGGACGACCTCTTCCCTATTAAGGAAATCACTGGTGGCAGGGAAAAATTCCACGAATGACGGCAATCGTAGTGGGCCATTCCGGCCGAATTGTGCAAAACTACCGAAGTTGAGTACCAAGCGGTTTTCTTCGTAAGACCCGGGTATGAGTTTTTTGGTGAGAGCTGAAAATTCTTCACCGTCTTTGTTTCCAAGCCACTGGCTTCGGTCATGGATACGCGCCATCTCACGCAGTCGCTGCGTGCTCGCCAGGATCATTTGTCCGGACCCGCTGCCGCTGACGAAATGGACCGCGTCAAGACCTTTGGAGAACGCAAGATATAGCGCTTTTGCGATCAGGTCGACGGATGGTGTGGCAGGGTGTTCGAGCAGGCACAAATAGTCGAGGTAGATGCGTTGGTCCTCAAAGAATGCAGCCGTTAGCAACTTGGTGAGCGACTTCTCTCTATCGGGTTCATATTTCCAGAAGAGCACGCTGTTGGGGTGAAATGTTCTGACGAGTCCGGTTCCGAGGTCTGAAAGTGAACGCAGCCGCAATGCATCGGGTGTTTGTGACAGGCAAAGCGCCAGGGCAACTTTGGTATCTTTGAAACTCATTTTCACAATTCGCCTTTGAGCTTATTGAGTAGGACTTTCGCCTGATTGTGCTCGGGGTAGAGCTCAAGACACTTTTCGAGGTGCTGCGTGCCTCCTTTCAAGCGAAAAAGATGATAGTGGGCGCTGCCCGCGAGCCAATTTATGGGGCATTCGGCAGCCAATGACGTCAGTGCTTCTATGGCATTACCGGTAGACCGGTTGATCTGGAGAGTCGCCTTAGCGTAACGATGTTCCCAGTTGGTCTCCGACGCCATGGTGGCAAAAGGCTTCAACGCTTCTCTCTCAAAGAGGCCGGAAGCCGCAAAGTCGTTCCATTTTCGCATCAGGTATGTGGCGTCCTTGGCGAAAGCCTCCCGTACGTCAATTACTTCGGAGGCATAATTGCCTTGGATGTGAATAATCACCACATCCGGAAGGCAGACAACGCTGGAGCCCTGCCGCCAGGCCTGAAGGCAAATGTCGGTGTCGTGGTGGTACTTTTCGAAACCGGTGTCGAAGCCGTAGCGTAAGGGTTCCATGATCAGCATCAATGCACTGCTCAGGGCGGGAACGTAGGGTGTGGAGCAGTCAGGCGGGAGCTCTCGCAGCATGCGGGTCGTCCCGTCGCGATAAATCATGGCGCCGACATGGTTGACCTCTCCGGACTCGAACGTATGGACGCAGCCCACGATCGCTGCGTTGTAGCGTCTTGCCCCCTCAAGCATGATTGAAAGCCAGTCGGGTTCATCTACATAAACATCGTCGTCGATGAAAACGATTGGCCGGGAACCGGCGTAAGCCAGCAGGTTTTTCATGGTTTGCGGATGACTGAAGTCACTGTCTGCGCAGTTGTCGCATACAAGCAATTCGGCGAGTGAGAGATCGGTCGCCTTGAGTCGTTCAATACAATTGGCGGCAACCTTGCGCGAAAGGTCGGGGGTGCATACGGCTACGACGACTTCTTTCATTGTCAGACTCTGTCAATGCGCCAAAGATCGGAGCATCTTCAATTTTTAAAATAGAAGATGCCGTCTTCGGGTTTTATAGATGGTCTCAGATCAATCACAGAACCCGTCAGGATTGGATGAAGACCAGTGCCAGGCATCATCTACGCCGTGCTGTTTGAAAATGTTGACCAACTCGAGGACATCCCGAATATTTACCTTGACGAAGGAAAAACCATCAAATTGCCGCATCACCTCGGTTGCGCCACGGTTCCCCCGGCTGTCGTTATCCATCCCGACCATGCGATAACCGGCTTCCAGCAACTGAAGGCATGCATGGGAGCCGATATAGCCGGCACTGCCGGTTACCATCACGGTTTTGGCATCGTTCATGAAAGGTCCTTTGCCACTATTTTCGAAATTATACTCAATTGAGGAAACCCTCCAATTCCGTAACGGCATCAATCCAGCAATGAAGAAAAAGCCAATACGTTGTGAAGCCTAACCGACAAAGCACCACGCCAAAGGGGTTCCCCTTTTAATCGGCTGATTCGCTTTTTTGCCGATGATCCGATCCATATATTCGGGGGCCAGCCCCTGCCCCGGCCTAATGGACCGCACATTGTCGGCGGTTAAACGCTCTCCTTGGGCAACATCGGCCACGACATACAAGGATCGACGGAACTTGAGGCTTTCTGCTTCGGACGGATTGGGACCGTATGTCGCCTTGCCGAGGGCCATTTCAACCGTCCTGATACTTTCAACCATGGCCTTGAATTCCGCGGGTTCAGCCGAAAAGCCGCTGTCCGCGCTATTGTTCCGCCGGGACAACGTAAAATGCTTTTCGATCATCATGGCTCCCAATGCCACGGCGGCAATGGCACACGTATGGCCCAGGGAATGGTCAGACAACCCGCAAGGGTATCCAAAATGATCCGCCATATGCGTCAGGGTTTTGAGGTTCATGTTGTTTGCACCCGCCGGATAGGAGCTGGTGCACTTGAGCAGGACAATTTGATCGGCACCGGACCCATTTGCCACCCTGACGGCTTTCTCGATCTCCTCCATGGTGGCCATACCGGTGGACAGAAAAAGGGGTTTTCCGGTTTTCGCAACCTGTTGGATAAGGGGCAGATCGATCAATTCAAACGAGGCGATTTTGTATGCGGGTACGCCCATTGTTTCAAGAAATTCCACGGATGAACGATCGAAAGCGGTCGAGAAAAAGTCGATATCGATCTTTTCAGCCACTTCTTTCAGTCTGGGCTGCCACTCCCAGGGCATGTAGGCCGTTTGGTAGAGTTCGTAAAGAGATTTGTTTTCCCACAGCGATCCCTCACCGTGACAAAAATGCTCCGATTTGCAGTCAATGGTCATGGTGTCCGGCGTATAGGTCTGCAGCTTAACCGCATCGGCGCCAGCCTCCTTGGCCGCATGGATCAATTGCGCGGCTTCGTTATAATCCTGTCGGTGATTGGCGGAGATCTCGGCGACGATATAAACGGGATGACCGGGCCCTATGGGTCGATGACCGATTTGTATGGTTTGAAGTTCTTTGTGCATGCTGCAACCTCAGGTGTGAGTACAATGCTGTATTCTAAGGCGGGAAACCCGCAACCCTTAGCACTTAGTACTCAGCACTTAAAAGGCAAGGGGATCGCAGTAAAGTGTTGCGGCTTCACCCCTGGCGCCCTGGCACCGCAATGATTTTATCCGCAGCATACCGAACCTGACGCAAGTCCCCGGGACTCTCCACAAAGGCCACGTCGCCAAGGTCATCACCCAGACCCTCCCGGAAAAACCAATAAAAACTGTCCAGGCCGGCGGCAATGCTCAACGTCGACGCCCCACCGAAGCGGCTGTTGCATTCCATGAGATGAATGCTCCCCGAAAAATCCTCAATGGCCTGGAAAACCATATGCCCGGTCAGCGAGAGATGGCCGGCGGCAGCCAGGCAGGTATCGGCGATGTTTTTATGTTCGACCGTCGTGGTCACCTGGGATTCGCCCTGTTTGACGACATCCCGCGTCCTGACAATGCACCCTTTGGGCTTCCGGGCTCGATTGATGTACACATCGATGCTGTATTCAAGGCCGTCGATATAAGGCTGAAAAATCGGTGTCTCAAAGCGGTTGGCGGCCTGCCGTGCCGCGTCTGCGCTCAAGTCGATGCACACATTTTTCGAACCGGCACCATATCGCTCTTTGACCACCCACCGTTTTCCTGAAGCGCAATCGGGTTCGCCCTTTACCGGAATAAGGTTCACGCCGGGCTTGTCTTTGAGTGCCTCGTAAAACGACCACTTATCGATACATGATCGTACGCTGTGCAACGATGCAATCATCACCGATATACCGGCTGCGTCAAAAAGCGACTTGTTTCCGGCAAAAAATTCCAACTCGCCGTCCCGCGTGGGTATGATTGCGCAAATCCGTTTATCACGGCAGAAACCAACCACATCTTCAGCAGAAAGCTCGTTCGCGGGAGGCATCTTCCAAAAGCCATCCACAAAATAGCGACCGATGCATTTACCGTCGATGTCTCCGCCAATCAAATGTGCCTCCGGATCAATGCGTTCCAGCGCGTTGCGAACCGCACGGATCAAAGGGATTTTTTTGGACAGGCTGGTGATCAGGACGTTTAAAGCTATTGGCTTGTCCTTTATAGGCATATAGGCTCGCTCATTTCCAATCGGACCAATGCGCAAGCCAAGGCCGGCGCAAAACGCACAAGATCCTCATGAATCCTTCGAATATGGCGTTCGGGAACAGCGCTTTTGCTCATCCGCACATCATCAAGTTGGCTATTTCAGTAACGATATTGTGCGTACCGTCCTCAATCGACGGAGGCGGCTGTATGGTGCGGTCCAAAACAGATTGAATACATCCTGCCGCATCTTCAACGGACTCAACAATCATCGGCGGCATCTTGAAATGGCTGTAAAATTGTTGGGCATCCAGCCGATGGGCGTCCGAATCCGGCCAGCAGACCGGCAGGCTTCCCACGGCCAGGGCTTCGTTGAAACTGATTCCGAAAGCGCTGATAAAAACCCGTGAACGCGCCAGATCCTCCGCAAAGTTGTCGGCAAATGCCTGTACGATTCGGGCGTTGACATCCATTGGGGCCAATGCAGCGAAAAGTGCCTCCCTGAGCTTTTGTTCGTGCAGATAAACCAGCACATCAATCGATTTTGCGGGGACATTGCGGGACCACTTACGGATCTCATCCCGAAGAATGATATATTGATTGCCGCCGATGATCCGTGGAAATGCCTTTTTTGACGGTCGGCAGGAATTTTCAAAAATGCCGGCCGGCGCCGCGCCGGTGGACTGTCCCAATATATTCGGAAAAACGACCATGTCCGCATCTTGAGACCAGGATTGCATGTTCTCAATGGACACACAGCGTATCGCCGGGTCCATGGATGATCGCCAATTCTCATCGAGTCCGCGTTGATCGAAGATATCGAACACCAGCAGATCGTAGTCTTTGGAAAAATCTGTCGGCAGCGGATTGCCCGGCTCGGTTCCGGAACGGATCTGCCTGTCCAGGGCGCCCCATCGGGTCCGAAAGCCCATCTCCTTGAGCTTCGTTCGGGCTCCTGCATCGTCTATGAGAAAATGTACCGGCCAGCCAAGACGCTCGGTTATCTGGCGGGCCAGTTCCATGGATCTCATCAGGTGTCCATAACCAAATGGCCCACCGGCATCAATCACGAAAAGCACGTTATGAATTTTTTCCACCAGACGGCGCTGATGGACATGGGCATTGATCGCCTTCAGGGCCGGACGGTCCTCGAGCAGCCGGACCACCTCGGGCAAGGAAAAATCAAGGCCCTGAGCCGTCAGCGCATCGTAGACCGCATTCATGAAAACCAGATCGGCAAGGGTGTCCACGGACAGACGATGGGCCGCCATGTACAGCGACCGATCCAGGTGAATATCGATTGGCCTGAAAAGATCGGGCTGTAATCCGATCACCGGGAATTGGTGTTCCTTAAATTCCGGTCTGTCAGCCAGATCATCAGCCCGTTGCCAGGCCTCGATCCGGCTGGCGACAATTCCCTGAAGGGCAATCTGCCGCCCGGATGCATCGGGGGGAAAGCGTGCCGTATCCGCGTCGGGATGCTGCCGCAATTGCGCAACGATGCGATCGATGGCCGGCGCGTGGATCAATGGGCAATCCGCACTGACCAGCACACACAGGTCGGCACGATGGGCTTCGGCGGCACGCCGCAACCGCGTGGTCACATGATCAACCTCGCCCTCATACCAGAAGCAGTCGATGCCATTTTGCCGGGCGAACGCCTTTAATGGGGTGTTCACCGCTTCGTTGACCGTGGTCAGAACGATTGAATCGATCTCACGGCTCTGCTTGAGACCGTCAATCACCCATTGCAGCAACGAACGATCCCCGATGCGTCGCATTTGTTTCGCCGGCAGCCGTGACGAACTGAGTCTGGCCACCACAAACGCCACCGCTTTTTTGGAAATCGGCCTGTCTGCCATCAATTGAACGCCGCTTGAAGTGTATCGATGACGAGGTGCACATCCGCATCGCGCATCGCCGGATAAACAGGCAAGGACAAAATGGTCTCGTATACGGATTCGGCAACCGGACACTGCCCTTTCACGGCCCCTGCCCGATGTTGATAAAACCGGTGAAGGTTCAAAGGGATATAATGAACATTGACGCCGATGCCTTTTTCCCGCATGACCCTGAATATCGCTTTGCGTTTGTCCGTCCGGCCAGCGTCTGAAATGCGCACCACATACAGGTGGTATACATGCCTCACGTTGTCATATACCCGCAACGGCGAGATGCCATCCATGGATTCAAAGGCCTGATCGTATTGGGAGGCAATCCTTCGGCGCCGCTCTATCCAATGATCCGCCTTTTTCAATTGGCTCAGTCCCAAAGCGCACTGGAAATCCGTGATGCGGTAGTTGAAGCCCAGATCCACGACCTCATAGGACCAGGTTGCCTGTTCACGGCGCCGGTGAAGGTCTGAGTCGATGCCATGATTTCTGAAACGCCGCATGCGCTCGGCCACATGGGCATGCCGGGTAACGATGGCGCCCCCTTCGCCGGTGGTGATGTGTTTGACCGGATGAAAACTGTAAACCGCTGCATCCGCGATATCTGCTACCGATCGGCCGTTCCAGGCCGCCCCCAGCGCATGGCAGGCGTCGCTGATCAGCGAAAGTCCATGTTCATCGGCAATCGCTTTCAGGGCCGGATAGTCGCAGGGTTGGCCCGCATAATCGACCGCTATGATGGCTTTGGTGCGGGAACCGATGTGTTTTCGCACGGCGTCGACATCCATAAGCAGGGTATCGGAATCGACATCCACAATGACGGGCCTGGCCCCCATGGCGATGACGCAGTTGGCTGTTGCGGCAAAGGTGATGGCCGGAACGATCACTTCATCATCTGTGGTGATCCCCATGGCGTAAGCCGCGCAATGCAGTGCCGCCGTTCCGCTGGATACGGCGACAGCATGGGGGGCGCCGGTGTAATCGGATAGCGCCCGTTCGAATTCACCGATTATGGGTCCGGTGGTCAACCAATCGGATTGCAGGACACGCACAACCGCATCAATGTCCGATTGATCAACCTGGTGTCGGCCGTATGGTATCAAGGGGCGTCCATCTCCTCGGCAATCATCAGCTTCAAGGCTTCTCCGGTGAGCCATTGGGCGTTTCGGTCACTGCTGTAGCGAAACTCGGAGTCGACCGGCCTGCCGTTTTCAACATGGTCCGAACGCCATTCTGAGCGAAAGGGCGGTGGGGTGATGATGTAATAGTTGTCGAATTCCAATGCCTGGCGGGAATCCTCCTCGGTCAGCAGCACTTCGTGCAGTTTTTCCCCCGGCCGGATGCCAATGATCTCATGCCGGCAGCCCGGGGCGACCACCTTGGCCAGATCTACAATCCGCATGCTCGGAATCTTGGGGACAAAAATCTCACCACCCTGCATCGATTCGATGGACGAAAAGACCAATTCAACGGCCTGCTTGAGGGAAATCCAAAAGCGCGTCATGCGCACATCCGTTATAGGCACCACCCCCCCGGCCCTTTTTTCGATTAAAATTGGAACGATGCTGCCGCGGCTGCCGATAACATTGCCGTAGCGAACAACCGAAAAACAGGTGTCTTTGGGTCCTGTATAAACGCCGGCGGATACGAACAATTTGTCGGCACACAGCTTTGTGGCCCCGTACAGGTTGGCTGGACTGACGGCCTTATCGCTGCTCAGAGCGACAACCTTTTTCACCCCGCAATCAATGGCTGCATCAATGATGTTGGAGGCGCCCAAGATATTGGTTTTGATCACTTCCAGCGGGTTGTACTCGGCCGTCGGCACCTGTTTCAAAGCGGCGGCATGGATGACGATATCGACCCCCCGGAAGGCACGATAGAGACGTTCACGATCCCTGACGTCACCAATGAAATAGCGCATCGGCCGACCGTACCCATCTGGAAAAACATTTCTCATCTGTAGTTGCTTGACTTCATCCCTGCTGAAGATGATGATCCGTCGCGGGCGATATTGATCCAAAACCATTTGGGCAAACTTGCGACCGAAGGATCCGGTTCCGCCGGTAATCAGAATGTTTGCATTGTTGAACATAATCGCCTCGCTTCCCACAGCTGAAAGCTCCGCCTGGCCAGTTACACACCAACGACCTGGCAACTGGCTGTTAATTGAAAATTTTAACGGCGCATCCCCCCCCCCCGGGGTGAATGAAGATTGTGGACCACCGCATGATCAGGGTGGAGCGCGGATTGGAACGGCTTATCAAACCCCTAAAATACGTGCCGGAAGAACGTCGAGGGAGTAGAGGTTTTTCAGTTGCCGACTTATGGGTTGCTATTTATAAACAATCGCAAAATATATTACAACGATTTTATATCATTAGATAATTAATAATTTCAGGGTAGCCTCATGATCAAAATTCTCACATCGATATAACCGCGCACCACCGATGCTTTCACCCGCTCAATTTTCCAATTCGATCCGTTGCATCGAAATTCCAGGGTTCAATGTCAAGTACGCGCTCATAAAAAGTTCACGCGTCATCAGTCTTACCGATGGCAACACAGATATGTCCGGCCACCATCAATGCATCAATATCCTCGGGGTTGTCTTTGAGCACGGACAGATAAATCTGCATGGCATCGTCTAAACGGCCCTGCTCTACAAAATAAAAATCGGCAAGATTCTTTCTGAAATTGATATTGCCCGGTTCGAGTGAAACGGCCTTTTCATAGCACTCCAGACTGCGGTCTTTTTCTTCCTGGCGATAATACAGAACGCCCAGGTCATTGAAGGCCACCGCAACATCCGGTTTTCCTTTGACCAGTTGTTCCAGGCAGTCGATTGCGCCGGATACATTCCCTTCATCTAAAAGCCCCTGGACTTGTAGACATTTTTTTTCAACTTCAGGATCATCCAAGAAAGTGGTCTTGTCTCCGTCAAGTTGGCTGGGCATCGGTTTTCACCTCGTTTTTCGTATGATTGAGGTTAATCCGCCACCGTCATCACCTTGACACAAAATTGTCAGGGCGTTGACCGCAACGGGCTGATTGTATGCCTGATGAACGCGCTGCATGCATACCATCCGCCGTCATCAGCGGAGATGCCTTTCCATTTTTGATATATGGATGCGCGTTCAATGGAGTATTAAGCAAAAAACAGGCCAAAAAATTCACACTGCAAAAATAACATGCCTGACAACCTCTACTAAGGAGGCTAACGCTAATGGCTAAAAGCCAATTGATTTTCTTTTGGTGAAAATGTGGCCGCACTCAGTCCTGTCCGGGAAAAGCTTTTTAAATAACGATCAAGTGTGGGAAATGGAAGGGATATCGATAGGTCAGGCCGTACCGGAAAACCCGCTGAATTCATCTGCATCTTCATCCATGGAAACACCGTATATATCTTCACCGTCAAACTTGAAAACAATGTGGGACGGATCAATGGTTCCGTCCGCAGTTTCATTCTGCCGAATCGTCAAGCCAACGGTGGCGGTGTAGGTATCCTTGTCAAAAAGAACATAGTCGGGAAAAGGATTGAGTTCGATTTCCGTAGACGGTATGTCATCACCGAAATTGTAGGTATTGGCAAGATTGGCATCCCTGGCACGAGATATGGACCAATTGAACCGGTTTTCAATGGAGCTGGGATCCATCTCTTTGGAAAAAAGAAACTGCATGCGCAGGCTTTTTTCAGCCCCGGCGTTTTCCAGGTAACTGTCAATGGCCGAGACATGATAATCTTTGGTCATACGATAGGGAAAGGAGCTGTTGGCAAGGGCGAAAACAATCCTCGGCGGTTCTTTTTCATCAATATAATATTCCACGGTCCGGCCAAGGTTTTCATCCAGCTTGGATAACGCTTCCTGAACATCCCGGGCGTCTTCAATCTGCCCCATGTCCGCATAGGCATACCCCATCTCGGCCATGGCATCGTAAAATTCAGGATTGATATTCAGTGCTTCCTCAAAGTGTTCGATGGCTTTTTTATAATCCCCGGACTGAGCGTACATTTTGCCCATGCCGTAGTCTCCGACATGACTGTCGGGCTCGACACGCTTCACTTCACGGAATTGGTGTTCCGCTTCCGTGTAGTTTTTCACCTTCAGCAACGATTCGCCGTATGAATATCGATTGGTCGCACTGGGATTGACCTGGACGGCCCCGAGGTATTGTTCGGTCGCTTCTTCGTAACGTCCTTCCGCAAAAAATATTTGACCCAGTGATGTGCGCAGGTCGTCCCGATCCGGGTTGCGCTCGATGGCGGCTGTGTAGGCGTCGATTGCCTTGTCTGTTTTTTTCAACTTTAGATAACTCTGGACCAGGTATTTGGTGGCATCGACGTTGTAGTCGGAATTGGGGGCGAGATTAACGGCGGCTGCGAAGTTTTTGGCCGCTTCGGTGTAATCCTTGTTCAGGTACTGATCGATGCCGGTCTGCAGGAACTGGTTGGACAGATCTTCCATTCCGCCCTGCTGCTCGCGCATCGCCTCGAAAACAGCCGTGGCATCCTGTGTCTCAAAGATCCGGGGTTTTCTCACCTCGTAAAGTGAATTATTTAAAATGGTTGCTATGCCGCTCATGGATCGTCTCCCAGGATTGTTTTTGTACCTGTTCACGGGGTAGAAGCAGCCAATACCTGTAAACCACAGCCGGTAAGCGTTTACAGAGCAAACGTAGATGCGCGGCTTCGGGCACGTATACTTCAAGTGGCCGGTAACAAAGCAGATACGGTGCCCTGTGAATGCTTACTTGTTTTTTTATCGGCAGGTCATGCCCATAACTTTAGGCGCCATTTAGGATCGGGATGTGAAATTCCGCGATAGGCGAATCCCGCCGGGCTTAATGGTTTGGCGCTTTCGCTGGGGCGGGAATGGCGGCGGCGTCCGATTCAAACCCAGAATGTTTCTCGGCTTATGTAAGCGTGCATGATATTATTGGCCGGATTTACATGTAATAAAGGGAGAGACGCTACAACCGCTCACCAAAAAGCCATTGACTTTCATCTGTAATCTGCTAAAATAAATTTCATAAGGTGCTAACAAGCTTAAAAGGGAATCCCGTGTAAATCGGGAACGGTCCCGCCGCTGTATTCGAGGACGAAATCCGCTTATGCCACTGTTTCGATAGTCATGAAACGGGAAGGTGCGGAGAGTAGGATGATCCGTAAGTCAGAAGACCTGCCTTAACAAAATCGCCATGCTCACGGGTAATTGAGCAAGTGGCCACCATCTAGGGTCAAGACAGCTGGGTGCAGCCCTTCATGCGAGCAGAGGCATGAAGGGCTTTTTATATGGTCCGTTCAAAAACATCGCCGTTTGACCAAGTGTAAGGAGAGCGATCATGGCAGCCCTCGGGAGCCAACAGAACATATCCTGGGAATTGCAATGTGAGCCCAATACATAAAACGGTCGAACGGCAGTGGTTTGAAACTGGCCAGCCGGTTAATGCAGCGCCCTGTAACAGAAAGCTGGGAGGATTTCGGGCAGGAAATCCTCCTTCGCTTTCGGTACGCATCTTTTTCCAAGATCGGCGGCTATCCTGTTTAAAATAAGCTGCCGAAAAAACCAAGCACTGGCCTCCCCCATTGCGTAAACCCCAGTGTTGCAAGAAAACGTGTCGGGTGCCCGTGACCCGCAAGGGCCGGAAGGGGCTCAAATGGCCTTAAAAGCACTTGGCGATTCTTTCCCCATTCTGATAAAACAGGTAACCATGTGTGAATCAGCACGGCGATTGGACGATCTCGAACCGTAACTGGAGATGGTTGTCACCGGTCGCTGCGCCGCCGCGAATCTCGTCACGGAAATGAAGGCAGTCAAACACGACTGACGGGATGGGGTTCAGGTCAGACCGAAAATCGATATGTAAAAAACTTTTCCAGACAAGGTATTTCACATGACCACTCATACCATCACATTTTTGCCCCACAACCGTGAAGTCAACGTCCAGGCCGGCGACAACCTGATCCGGGCCGCCATGGATGCCGGTGTACACATCAATGCCTCGTGCGGCGGTGAAGGGGTATGCGGAAAATGCCGGATCGTCGTGGAACAGGGCACCGTTGACGGCGGCCTGAGCGAGCAGATCAGTCCCGAGGACCGCGAAAAAGGCGTCCGACTGGCCTGCCGGGCCACCGTCACCGGCGCCGCCACCATCCGGGTGCCCGTGGAATCGGCCATCGACGCCAGCGTGCTCAACAAAAAACATGTCCCCCGGCGCACGGCCCGCATCGTACACCGGGATCTCAACGACCTCAAGGAAGAGGGGCTGTTCCTGCCGCCGGTGGAAAAGATTTACATCGAACTGCCCGAACCCGACAATCAGGACCATCTGCCCGACGTCACCCGCCTGGTCAGCCATCTCAAGCTCAACCATGACGAGCATCGCCTGACCGTCAGCCTGCCGGTCATGCGCAAAATTCCCGATGTGCTGCGCGAAGACGGATTCAAGGTCACCGCCACCCTGACCCGACCGGTGATGGACGGCGGCAAGACCGAAATCGTCAACATTCAGCCCGGCGACACCACCGAGCGCATCTACGCCATTGCCATGGATATCGGCACCACCACCATTTACGGCCAGCTGATCGATCTGAAAAACGGTGAAGTATTGGCCGAAAAGGGCGATTTCAACGGCCAGATCAGCTACGGTGAAGACGTCATCAGCCGCATCGTGCTGGCCGAAAAGGGTGACGGACTGGAAAGATTGCACCAGGTTGTGGCCGCCACCATCAACACCATTGTGGAAAAGATCGTACGCCGCGCCAAGGTGGATCCCCAAGACATCGCCGCCATTACCCTGGCCGGCAACACCACCATGACCCAGCTTTTGCTCAAAATCAATCCGCGCTACATCCGCCGTGCACCCTATGTGCCGGCCTCCACCTTGTTCCCGCCCATCCGTGCCACGGACCTGGGGCTGGACCTGGGCGATCACGTCAGGGCCCTGGTCTACCCGGCGGTATCCAGCTATGTGGGTGGCGATATCGTGGCCGGCGTAATGGGTTCGGGCATGTATCTGGACAACCGCCTGACTCTGTTCATGGACATCGGCACCAACGCCGAAATCGTCATCGGCAACCGCGACTGGCTGGCCTGCGCGGCTTGCAGCGCCGGGCCGGCTTTCGAAGGCGGGGGCATCAAATTCGGCATGCGGGCGGCCAGGGGAGCCATCGAGGATTTTTCTTTGGATCCGGCCACCTGGGAGCCGATGCTCATGACCATCGGCAACGTGCGGCCCAAGGGCATCTGCGGATCGGGCCTGATCATCATGTGCGCGGTCATGTTCGAGATGGGGTTGATCAACAACCTGGGGAAATTCAACCGCGACCTGGACACGGACCGCATCCGTGAAGACGAAGGGGTCTACGAATACGTACTGGCCCGGGCCGACGAAACCCAGATCGACCGGGACATCACCCTGACCGAAATCGACATCGAGAACCTGATCCGCGCCAAAGGGGCCATCTACAGCGGCTGCATGACCCTGCTCACCGAGGTGGGCATGGGCATGGACGACATCGAACACATCATCCTGGCTGGCGGATTCGGCAGTTTTGTAGACCTGGAAAAAGCCATGACCATCGGTCTGTTGCCGGAGATCGACCCGGACAAGGTGACCTTTATCGGCAACAGTTCCCTGATGGGTGCCAAGATGAGCAGCCTGACCAATCGCATCCGCCGGGACGTGGTGGAGGTGACCCGCAACATGACCAATTTCGAGTTGTCGGAAACCCCGTCCTACATGGACAACTATGTGGCGGCCCTGTTTCTGCCCCATACGGATATCAACCAGTTTCCGCGGCTTAAACAGCGATTGGCGCAACGGCCATAGCACATACACCGCGGGGTGAGCATCCGGATAAGCGGCGCTTCGCGCCGCTTATCAACTCCATGACATCGATAATGACCACCTCCGACCCGGCCACAAAACGCCGGGCTTCCCGGTAATGCTTTTATTGAGCCGAAGCCGCTGAATCCATACGCGCTGCCGCACCGTTGAGCAGGGCATCGAAGGCCATCTTCAACACCGGTGGCAGGGTTCGGGAATAGGAAAAATCCACTGGTGAGGTAATCGGTCCGCCGGCAATATCCGCGGCGGTCCGGTCGCACCACATGGAAAACCCGGTAAGATCGGAGACCAGACCGCGCTCGTAGCCATCGCTGATGGCCAGGGCCGCTTCGACAAATCCCGCCCGGGCGGGGTCCATGAGCAGGGGCTCCAAGGCCCGGGTCAATTGGCTGCCGGCGAGCCCGCAGGTGCAGTCTCCCACCAGGCCCAAAAGGCTGATCTTGCGATCTTTGAGGCGGTGCATGAGGTGGCGTTTGCTCACAATACCGTTCTGTTTGAAGATCGCATCCTGAACACCGGCATAGACGGCCCTGGCGATCAGTTCACCCATCTTGGAATGGCCGCCGGCGTTGTCGATGGACGTGCCGGTGCCCTGCACCACGATGATATTGTCCGTTCCGGTGCCCGTGGCCGGGTTGCGCACGGCCGTATAGCTGGAACGGATGTCCAGATCCTGCAGGGCCGCGGTCTTGGCCTCGGTGGCCGAAATGATGGCCCGGTTCATGGCCCGCGGAGAGAGCCGCATGTTGGCCAGGATGATGATGTTAATGGTGCCCGGCTCGTACCAGGCGCCGACATCTTCTGCCATGCGCACGGCATTGGAGCGCACGCCGGCGGTGACCAGGGCATAGACCGACATCTGTTTGAAGTGCTGCCGCTGGACGGACAGATTGTCCATATTGGCTCCGGTAAACAGCAGACTGGTGTCCACCGGGTCCCGACCGATGGATTCCATGAGCTGACGGCGGGAAGTGTCCAGACCGATGTGGTAATACAGCCCCCACACCTGGGGCGGTGAATAGCTGTTGCCCACGTGGTTGATCTTCTCGCGAAATCCCTCCAGGGTGGAGGAAACGGCCATGGGCCGTTTCAGATGGATCAGCAAGGTCTTGTGGATGTAATCGTTGACGACGCTCTCCACGATTTCTGAGCTCTTCACGTAGTCCAGATCCAGGGGCACGGGCCGCGAAGCCGTGCGCCCGGAGGATCGCACCGTCGGCAAATCAACGAATTGCTCACCGTAAAGGTTAGCCGCCAGACAACTGACGAAATAGCCGCTGCGGCTGGCCAGGCGGCAGGTCAGGTCACAGGGGAAGTAGCGGATCCGGCCGTTTTTGACCGCATCCACCTCCCGCCATCCAGGCCGGTCCAGCAGTTTCATGGCAGCCCGGCGGTCATCGCCGCAACCGTACAGCACCTGGGGGTTGAAGGCCTGCCATTCTTCCAGGGTCACCGATACGTTATTGCCCGCTTTGCCCAGTTTCGGAGCAATGCCGCCGGCCCGCCGGATCATCTCGTTCTGAAAGCTGTCGTCACCGGGGGTCATCACCTTGTCGCGCCCCATCAGACGCATGACCCGCAGGCGCTGACCTGAAGGAATGCCGGCGACCTTTTGGGCCGTATGATCCAGGTCCGCCCGGATGTCGCGAATCAGTTTTTCCGCCGCAGGCTCCTTTGCGAACAATTTGCCCAGCAAACGGATGGTCTTGTACAGGTCGTCGAATGTGGACAGGGGCAAGCGGATCAGATGCATGCCCTCGTTTCCGCCCAAGGCGTCCACCACCGGCTGGTGGAGATCCTCCAGGAACACCACCTCGGGGTTCAGGCCTGCAATACGCTCCACCGACGGGGCAAAGTAACCGCCGATCACGGGTTTGAATGCGGCCCTGGATGGATAGACATCGTGGTAAGTGACACCGGCCAGTGCACCGTCGGCGCCGATGCGGCAGATGATTTCGGTCACCGAGGGAACAATGGAGACTACCCGCTGGGGAATTTGATGAAAGGTCACCTGCTGTCCGGTAACATCCTGGACGTTTACGGTCATATCGGCCGCAACGGGCAGCGAGGAGAGACAAAGCAGCAGCAAAAGGGCGACAAGTCGTTTGGATAATGATCTCATGGGGGCGTCTTTTCTTTGTTATTCAACATTGGATACAAGAGACCCCAGCGTTGCAAAAGCCGGGGAAAGTCAGAGCCAAGGCGCCAGGGGTGAAGCCGTAGCACTTTACTGCGATCCCTAGACATACAGAGAAAATCGCGCATCGTGCATATTTGTTCAAAATTAATCCGCCACGATATACCTTAATAGTTTAAAGATGATAGGGATAGAACCATAAACCCGGTCGGGTGAATCATCGATTCGTTCTTCAGGATATCTATAAAAATGAATATTGTTAATTTTAGGCCACCAGCCCTGTACATCAATTGTTATTCCATCGCCAACGGTCGGATTGGCATGATTTGCATCAATATATACAAAGCGCGTAGGATGCACAAAACAGTCGTTAATTTCGTCGTTGATAAAGAAAAACCATGTGTCCCTGTCAATGGTGCGCGCAGCACCAGAAAAATTCTTTGAATCACCAATAGCCGGGGCGACGATATCACCGGTAACCAACATATTTTGCGGCCCGAAAGCCATCAGAACGTCTTTGTTCGGATCCCCTTTGATTACCTGGTCAATTAAGATTTGAATTGCATCTTCTCTACTATTGTAAGCAGAGACATCGTTTGCTGAAATCAATACTGCGATAGTTGCAAGAAAAATAATCGATATCCCTGTTCTCAACGAGGTTTTTAACAAGCCAATGGTTATAGATATCATCAGTAATTCCTCCCACCATGCAGTCATAAGTTGATCGCAATAGTATATCTCACTCCTTCACCTCCATTATTGATTTTATTACCTCCCCAAAACTAGGAGGACCCCGTAGACCCAATCGGGTGAAATCAAAAAAACAAGAAAATGGGGAGACATGGGTTGCGGGTTTCCGGCCTCAGGAAACTTCAGTAACCAACCATCAATAAACAAATCTCAAACGTCCGTCAACGCATCCACCCCGGGCAGCACTTTTCCCTCCAGAAATTCCAGAGACGCCCCGCCGCCCGTGGAAATATGGGTCATCTGCCCGGCCAGGCCGGCTTTTTCCACGGCAGCGGCCGAATCGCCCCCACCGACGACCGAAATCGCTCCTTGTTCGGTAACCTGGGCCATGGCCCGGGCCACGGCATAGGTCCCTTTGGCCGTGGCGTCGATCTCGAAAACGCCCATGGGACCGTTCCAGACAATGGTCCGGGCATCGGCGACAAGACTTTCGAAGCGGGATATGGAAGCGGGGCCGATGTCCAGCCCGCTGCTATGGGCAGGAATCGCGTCCACCTGCACGGCAGCCAGTTCCCCGACGGTCCGGGAGGCAAAATCGAAATGGTCCGAACACATACAATCCACCGGGAGAACCAGCTTTTCTTCTCCTTTGGCCAGCAAGGATCGGGCCATTTCCAGCCTGTCCGGTTCCACCAGAGAGTTGCCAATTTCGCATCCCTGGGCCTTTAAAAACGTATAGGCCATCCCTCCGCCGATAATCAACCGGTCCACCTTGGGCAGCAGGTTGTCGATCACATCGATCTTGCCCGATATCTTCGCCCCGCCGAGAATGGCGACAAAGGGCCGCGCCGGTGTATCCAGCGCATCTCCCAGATAGGCGATTTCCTTTTCGATGAGAAATCCCATGGCACACCGGGAGACAAAACGGGTGACGCCGGTCGTAGAAGCATGGGCGCGATGGGCGGTGCCGAAGGCGTCGTTGACATACACATCGGCCAGTTCGGCCAATGCACGGGAAAAGGCTTCGTCGTTGTCTGTTTCGGCCTGGTGGAAGCGCAGATTTTCCAGCAGCAGCACCTGCCCTGCCCCCACGTCACACACCGCCGCGGCGGCCTCGGGGCCGACACAGTCCCGGGCAAAGGCCACCGGCTGGTCCAACAAGGCGGCCAGGGCATCGGCACACGGCTTTAAAGAAAGCGCCTCTACACGCTTTCCTTTGGGTCGTCCCAGATGTGACATGAGGATCACACGCCCTCCATGCTCCAGAAGATAGCAGATCGTCGGCAAGGCAGCCCTCAGACGTTTGTCATTGGCCACCCGCCCCCCTTCCAGGGGAACATTGAAATCCACCCGCATCAGCACCCGGCGGTCACGGACATCAAGATCGGCAACTGTGAGTTTGGCCATGATATGCTCCTTTGCAAAAAATCACCGACCACCACCAGATGGTCTGATGAAGTCCCCTTTCAAGGGGCGAATGATTGGACCTGTGAACGTCGAATGTCCAATGTCGCATCGGACCGATCCGAACCATATTGGATCGGCCGGGCAGAGTCCGCAGTTTTAATTTTTATGCGTTCATCGATTTTCGGCGATTACGATTTTTGCCGTTTACGTTGGCTGAGCGTTTTTTTCCTGGACCAGCGTTCCAGAAACCCCACCACACCGGAACTGTATGCCCGATCCACCAGCTCCTCATGAACGGTGATTCCTGCCTTTGTGGTCATGGCATTTCTGAGGCACTCGGTCTTGTATCGGCAGATCATGCATGCCTCGGGCGTGTGCCGCAAGTCATCGTCCCCCATGGGGAACACCGTCTCCAGGTCTCCGAAACAAGGCAGGCGTTTTTCTTGATTCACGGTCATTATTATAATTTCATTTCCATTTCTAAGCCTCGCCGGCGGCGGATTTGATCCTGTCCATGTGACCATGGTCGGCAAAACTGAAATAACCTTCGGAGCCGATGATCAGGTGTTCGTGAACGGCGATCCCCATCAATGCGCAGGCTTGAACCAGTTTGCGGGTAATGACCATATCGTCATTTGACGGTGCCGGATCACCAGACGGATGGTTGTGGGCGAAGATCACGGCAGCGGCCGAGTGGTTCAACGCGGCCTTGACGACCTCACGGGGGTATACGGCGCTGCTGGTAACCGTTCCGGTGAACAGAATTTCGTCCGAAATCACCCGGTTCTTGGCGTCCAGATAGATGGCCAGGAAGCATTCCCGTTTTCTGTCACGGATCGAATGGTTGAGATAGTCAAAAAGCTCACCGGAGTTGGTCAGGGCCGTCTTACCGACAAGCTGTTGACGCAGGGTTCTGCGGGCCACCGCCGGCACCAGCTTCAACCCGAACAGATTGGTCGGCCCGATTCCCGGCACCTGACACAGCTCTGTCGGCGATGCGTCCAGTACTCCCGGCAGGGTTCTGAATCGGGCCAAAGCCGCTTTGGCAGCCTGCTTGCAGTCCTTGCGGGGCGTCGCCAGGGCCAACAGCATTTCGATGATTTCATAATCGTGGAAACCCTCGAGCCCGGCCTTGAGAAATCGATCCCGCAGCCGCTGCCGGTGGCCGGCACCTTTATGTTCTTTTTTGGGGGGGTCTTTTGTCATGACGCAACCGAATTAGCGCCCATCCGGTTTGAGATTTTGAATCCGGATATTTATTTTTTGATCATTGGGATTTCACCACTTCACGCCTCAACACCCATCTCATCTGAACCGGGTCGGCTCATACCTGATCCAATTCAGCCTTCAAATCCCGGGTCATCAATTGAAACAATGCCTTCTTGGGATCCAGATCATCGTAAAGCACATGGTAAATGGCGTGGGAGATGGGCATTTCCACCCCCAGCTTACGGGACAGATTGTAAACCGATTTGGCGGTCTTCACCCCTTCGGCCACCATGTGCATTTCGGCCAGCAGGTTGGAGAGTTTCCGTCCCTCGCCGATCCGTTTACCAATGGTATGGTTGCGGCTCAGGTCACCGGTACAAGTCAGAATCAGGTCCCCGGATCCGGCCAACCCGGTGAAGGTTCGCGGCCGGGCCCCCATAGCCAGTCCTAAGCGACGAATCTCTACCAGCCCGCGGGTGATCAAGGCGGCACGGGTGTTGAGCCCCATGCCCAGACCGTCGATCACGCCGGCGGCGATGGCGATGACGTTCTTGACCGCTGCACCCAATTCGGCACCAACCACGTCATCGACGGTGTAAACCCTGAAATAGGAGGTCGCAAAAACCTGCTGAGCCATGCCGGCCGTTGTCTCATCGACCGAAGCCACCGTTACCAGGGTGGCCATCTGTCTGGCCACTTCAGCGGCGAAGCTGGGGCCGGTGAGGACGGCCAGACGCTCGGGCCGCAACCCGGGAATCACCTCTTTCAACACACCCGACATGGTCAGATGGGTCTGGTTTTCGATCCCCTTGGAAGCACTCACCACAACGGTATCCGACCCAATGGCCTCGCCGCAGCGGGACATGGTCTGGCGGGTGACATGCGAAGGGGTTACCACCAGGACCAGATCCTTTTCCGACACCACCGACACCAGGTCTCCGGAAGGGTGCAGGTTTTCGGAAAGCGTCGTCCCCGGCAGGAAACGCCGGTTTTCCCGGTGTTCGATCATTTCTGCCAGCACCTCGGGTTCGTATACCCAATGCGCGACCGAAAAGCCCTTGACGGCCAGCAGATTTGCCAGGGCGGTACCCCAACTGCCGGCACCGACCACACCAATGGCCATGGTCTCAATATCCACTGTTGGTTTTGTCATGCCGACTCCTTAAACCTCGGGGGTGTCCGTATCTTCCTCGGAGGAGGATTCGTTTTCGCCTTCCGTCTCGGCCAGTCCGGCGGCACTGACCACCCGCTCGCCTTCATCCATGACGATCAACCGCACACCCTGGGTGTTGCGGCTGATCACCGATGTCCCCGCAACGGGGATGCGGATCAGCTTGCCGTTGTCGGTAACCATCATCAGATCATCCTCGTCTTTTACCAGAACGAGGCTGACCACCTTTCCGTTGCGTTCGTTGGTTTTGATGGTGATGACCCCTTTGCCGCCACGGCGGTGGATGGGATACTCGTCGATGGAGGTCCGCTTTCCGTAACCGTTTTCGGTCACGGTAAACAAGGTCTGGCCGTGCTGCAGCACCTCCATGCCGACGATGCTGTCGCCCGGCGACAACGTCATGCCACGCACACCCCGGGCGGTCCGGCCGGTGGGCCGTACATTCGATTCATGAAACCGGATCGACTTGCCCATGGCTGAACCCAGAAAAACATTCTGCGTCCCGTCGGACAGTTTCACGGCAATCAGTTCATCGCCTTCGGCCAGGCCCAGGGCGATAATCCCGCCGGTTCGGGGGCGGCTGAAAGCCATGAGATCGGTTTTCTTGACCGTCCCGTTGCGCGTGGCCATGAGCACGTGCAGCCCCGGCTCGAAATCGGGCACCGCCAGCACGGCGGTCATGCGTTCACCGTCGGCAAAATCCAGCAAATTGACGATGGCCTTGCCCTTGCTCTGCCGGCCGGCCTGGGGGATATCGTACACTTTGCACCAGTAGACCTTGCCCAGGTTCGTGAAAAAAAGAAAATGGTGGTGGGTGGAAGCCACGAACAGGCGTGAGACGTAATCCTCGTCCTTGGTTCCCATGGCGGTCTTGCCTTTGCCGCCCCGCTTCTGGCTCTGGTACAGGGTAATGGGGTTGCGTTTGATGTAGCCGGTATTGGTGATGGTCACCACCATGTCCTCTTCGGCGATCATGTCTTCGATGGTCAGTTCGCGGGTATCGGTGAGGATCTCAGTACGGCGCGCATCCCCATATTCTCCCTTGAGAAAGTCCAATTCGTCCTTGATAATACCCAACACCAGCTTTTCGCTGCCCAGGATTTCTTTGTAGCGTGCAATATCCTTGAGGACGTCCTCGTAATCGGCGATAATCTTGTCCCGCTCCAGGCCAGTGAGCCGCTGCAGCCGCATCTCCAATATGGCCTTGGCCTGGATGGCCGTCAAATCGAATGTCCCCATGAGCTCTTCTTTGGCTTCGACCGGGGATTTGGATTCGCGGATCAGCCGAACCACGGCATCCAGGTGGTCCAGGGCGATCTTCAGCCCTTCCAGGATATGGGCCAGGGCCTCGGCTTTGTCGAGATCGTAGCGCGTGCGCCGGATGACGATCTCCCGGCGATGCCAGACGAAGTGCTCCAGAATTTGTTTGAGGTCCAGAATCTCGGGGCGGTTGTTGACCACGGCCAGCAGGATGATCCCGAAGCTGCCGGACATCTGGGTGTGCTTGTACAACTGGTTGACGATGACCGCGGCCATATGGTCCTTCTTCACGCCCATGGCGATACGCATGCCCCGGCGGTCGGACTCGTCGCGGACATAACGCAACCCCTCGATGACCTTGTGCTTCATCAGCTCGGCAATTTTTTCGACCAGACGGGCCTTGTTCACCTGATAGGGAATCTCGGTGACCACAATGGTTTCCTGACCGGTCTTCTTGTCTTCTTCCACATTGACCCGGGCACGGGTGCGCACGATTCCCCGGCCGGTGGCATAGGCATCACGAATGCCCTGCACACCGTGGATAACGCCGGCCGTCGGAAAATCCGGCCCCGGAATATGGGTCATGAGTTCGCTGCAGGTGATGGCCGGGTTGTCGATCAAGGCCTTGATCCCCTCGATCACCTCGGACAGGTTGTGGGGCGGGATATTGGTGGCCATGCCCACAGCGATTCCGGATGACCCGTTGACCAGCAATGCCGGGAACTTGGCCGGCAGCACCGACGGTTCATCCATGGACTCGTCGTAATTGGGGACCATATCGACGGTTTCTTTATCCAGATCCTCCAGCATTTCATGGGCCAGGCGCATCATGCGCACTTCGGTGTATCGCATGGCCGCGGGCGGGTCGCCGTCGATGGATCCGAAGTTGCCCTGGCCGTCCACCATGGGGTAGCGCATGGAAAAGTCCTGTGCCAGGCGCACAATGGTATCGTACACGGCCGTGTCGCCGTGGGGGTGGTATTTACCGATAACATCACCCACGATACGGGCCGACTTCTTGTACGGCTTGTTATAATCGTTTCTCAGCTCCCGCATGGCATACAGCACACGGCGGTGCACGGGTTTGAGGCCGTCCCGGACATCGGGCAGCGCCCGGCCGATGATCACGCTCATGGCGTAATCCAGGTAGGACTTCTTCATTTCGGCTTCGATGCTGATCTCGGGACTGGCTAAGGTGTCGTTGGTTTCGCTCATATTGGTCATGGATTCTTTCATGGACGCTCCTGCACCGGGTGAAAAACGGATCACCCGGGCGGCCGTCCGCTCAGGGTTGGGAGTATTCGATCAATTTCTGGTAATTGGCATGGTAAATATCGGTTAACGTGAGAAAGGCGGTGGCGATCAGCGGGCCGTAAATGATCCCGAGAATGCCGAACAGTTTGAGACCGCCGATGATGGCCAGAAACACCATCAGGGTATGCATCTGCACACGCTTTCCCACCACTTTGGGTTTCAGCAGGTATTCCACGCCACCGGACAAGAGGATGTAAAAAATCAAACAGAACAGGCCGGCGGCAACGCGCCCCGTGAGTATCAAAAACATCACCGCAGGAAAAAAAACCGCCCCGATTCCGATAATGGGCAAAAAGGCCAGGATGGACATGATGAACCCCCACAAGAAAGCCGACGGCAGGCCCAGCAGCCAGAATGCCATTCCACCGGCAAATCCCTGGATGGCCCCGCACACGCCATTACCGATCAGGATGGCCCCGGCCATATCGCTGAACTTATTGATGAGTTGTGCATCCTGGGACTCGGGCAATGGCGACAAATCCATCAGAAAGCGGAGCAGTCTCGAGCCATCGATCAAGAGGAAGTAGATCACCAGGAGCATCAGAAAAAAATTGACCACAAAGGACAAGGTATTGGAAGCGATGGCCCGGGCCTGATCGTAAAGAAAGATCCCCACGGCCCGGCCGATACCGGAAATGGTATTGTTCAGCTCTTCACCGGTAATGGTGAAATCGAAATTGGCCAGCAACGGATTGATACGTTCCAAAAGCGCACTGTTGGTAAAATGGGTGTTGATGAAATGGCCCAAATCCGGACTCCTGGCCAACTGGACCAGCTCATAAGCCTCCTGGGCCAGTACACCGACAAAAAAAACAACCGGTACGAATAGAACCACGAACACCAGCAGACAGGTGAGAAACGATGCAAATCCGACGGATATCTGTCCATGGGAGGCGATCAGCCGAAAGACCGGAAAAAAGGCACCGGTAACGACCGCCCCTAAAACGATGATCGACAAAAACGGGGACAACAGCCACCCCATCAAAGAAATGGAGAGGAGAAAGCAACCTAGAAAAAACCACAGGATCATATTTTGGGAGGTTCGCCCCTCCATGGTTCCCTCCGGAATCAACGATCAATCAAGTCATCCATGGCAAGTCATCCATGGGCTTCGCCTTTCCGACGATTGCCACAAACGATGGATGGCGGACTGTTCGCCAATGAAGATCAGACATCCGGTACTCATAACGCAATCTGCGCAAACGCCTGAATTATTGTAAAGATAGGCATTTGCGCAGAATAAATGTCGAACGCGCCAAACTCGCGTGGTCAGCCCTCAGCCGGAAACGACACAGAAAAATGAAGCGAATTATTGACTGATGGTAGCCCCGGCGGCGGTATAAAGCAAAATCTCATATACGGTAACCGGTAGATAGCTGCCGGTCAGCCCGTAAACGATTCCCCCACCGATGATGGCCGGCACGCCACAAAACACCAGGATCCCCAATTTTCTGCTGATATCCATACGGTTTCGCCTCCTCTTGTCGCTGGCGACCTACCTTTCCGATAGTGGCAGCCTGCAACCCATATAAACATTAGAAATTTACCAATAACAACCGAAAAAGTAAAGAAAAAAATCATCTTTCGATGACCATCGCCATCCCCATTCCGCCGCCGATACACATGCTGATCAAACCGGTTGTGTATCCCTTGCGTTTCATCTGGTTCATGCCGCTGACCATCTGTCTGGCGCCGGTGCATCCGATGGGGTGGCCGATGGAGATCCCGCTGCCCAGTTCGTTGGGCCAATCCACGGCGATATTCAGTTCCCGCATGCAGCCGATCGCCTGGGAGGCAAAGGCCTCATTGAGTTCGATCATATCGATATCGTCCAGGGACATCCCGGTGGCGGCCATCACCCTGCGGATCGCAGGAACCGGTCCCAGCCCCATATAGGCCGGATCCAAGCCACCCGAACGAAATGCCTTGATCTGGACGATCGGTTCCAATCCCAGCGCCCGGGCCTTGCCAGCACTCATCATCAGCACTGCGGCGGCGCCATCGTTGATGCCCGAAGCGTTTCCGGCGGTAACGCTGCCGGACTCGGCGAAGGCCGGCCGCAATTCGGCCATCTTTTCGAGGCTGGTGTCCATAGGCCGTTCATCGGTATCCACGACGATATCCCCCTTGCGGGATTTGATCGTAACCGGCACGATCTCCTGGGCGAACAGACCGTCGGAAATGGCCTTACGAGCCCGGGTATGGCTGAGTACGCCGAGCTCATCCTGTTCCTGGCGGCTGATGTCGTAAAGACGCGCGATGTTTTCAGCCGTCATGCCCATGTGATACCCGTAAAAAATTTCGTACAGCCCGTCGAACACCATGAGGTCGTATATGTCGCCGATACCGGTGAGTTCCATGCGGTGGCCCCAACGGGCCTTGGGCAGGGCCATGGGTGCCAGGCTCATGTTTTCCATTCCTCCGGCCAAAACCACTTCCGATTCGCCGGTCATGATGGACGATGCCCCCAGTGCAATGGCTTTCAGGCCGCTTCCGCACACCTTATTGATGGAAAAGGCCGGGGTTTCCTTGGGCAGCCCCGCCCGGACCATGGCCTGCCGGGCCGGATTCTGTCCCTGGCCGGCCTGGAGGACGTTGCCCATGATGACCTCGTCGATGGAGACCGGCGGCAAGTCGTCGGCCCAGTCCCCAGCATCCTTTTCGAGGTCGATCAACCCCTGGTCCTTGAGTGCATCCGGTCCGGCGGCCTTGAGTGTGTCATCGGCCCGGGGCTGAAGCCCGGCATTTTTGACCGCCGCCCTCATGACGGCAGCACCCAGGTCAACCACCGGTACAGCCTTCAACGATCCACCGAATGCGCCCACAGCGGTTCTGGCACCACTGACGATTACCACCTCTTGCATGGTGTCCTCCTCTCGTTGTTGATTCTTGGTATAGCAACTGATATGACTTGCGCAATTGTGACGGTTTCGTAAAAAAACGATGTCGGCATTACGCTTCATCCCTCGTCACTGCGGCGTATCGTCAATACGCCTTATTCGTCGGGATTCGGAAGCCTTGATCTCGAGCTTTTTACAAAACCGTCTAAAACGCTTCTTTGTTCAAATTCATTAATTGATGCGGATTTATTCAATACCATACAATCCGTGAAAGCGTCCAACGAGAAATGAAACGCCGATTCTACGCTCCGGCCGTCCTTTTGGTCGGCCTGCTGTGTGCCCAGGCCGTGGCCACAGTCCATGTATACCATTCCAATCTGGCGCTGCAGAAAAACACCCTGGTTATCGCCCGGACAGGATATCTTGCCGTCCCCAATGCCTATGTGGCTAAAGGCCTCGACCAGTTGACCATCGCCTTTGCCGGCGGCCTTTTTTTCACGCTGAGCATCGGTGCCGGCCTGTCTGTCCTCACCCTGGCCGCCGTATGGCTGTGGAACCGGGTATTCAGGCGCCGTCGCCGGGCTTTGACCGCAGGCCTGCTGACATGGTTCGTCCTGATCGGCGCTGCCAATGGCAACGGCTGGAACCCGGCCGCCAGTGCTTACCTGGTGATGGTTCCTTTGGCCACTGCCCTGGCGGCCATGCACCTGATGCCGGCCCGCACAACCCTGATTACACCGGCGGGCATTTTCTGGCCGGTAGCCGCCATACTCGTTTTAGCGGTCCTGTGGGGCCTGGTACTGGACAACCAGATGTTCGTCACCATTCGCGACCACCTGCTGCTGGGAAACCGCGTGGGAATCGGCATTGCGCGGGCCTATTACGGTTACACCCTGTATCCCGCCGAAACATTCAGACCCATTGACCAGCGACAGCTTCGCACCTGCGGTCTGGACAAATCCCTGGACCGATCCAGCCGTAACCGCATCGAACGCATCAGTCGGATGAACGACTGCCTGCCCGTTCCCGACGGTGCGTTTGCGGACATGACATTTTCCCGAGCAGACGGTACGCCCGCTCGATTGGCCCTGCAACACAAGGGAAAAACCGTTATGCGGGTTGCCGCGAAAGAACTGTTCGGCAATCCCCACAAAGTGCTGGCGGCTTTCTCCGAACGGCTGGACCGCAATCGCAATTTCAGGAAGATGACCCTTGCCGGTCTTCTGCTGGGCTTTCCCCTGGTCCTGTTCACCCTTGCATTCAGCCTGTTGGGTGCTTTACCAAACCTGTTTCTTCCAGTGGCTCTGGCCGATATGCTGACGGCAGTCATATGCGTCGGTCTGGGGACGCTGCTGCTGGTACCGGTATATCGGGGGCATAACGCCGCCGTTGCTGCCGATAACCCGGGTACGGCACTGTCCACCGGTTCCCCGGCAATCCGCATCCAGGCCCTGCAGGCGGCCTGCAAACAAAAACGGGATATCACCGCAGCGGCCCTGAAGCACGGCATTGACAAAAGCGCCCATGTGGCCGAGCGGTATTGGCTGGCACGCAGCCTGGCCAATGCACGCCACCTTCAGGCACCCTCCCTGTTGATGCAACTGGCGGCGGACAGGGAGCCCATCGTTGCCTGCCAGGCGCTTTGGGCCATGGGGAAACGCGGCAACCGCGGCAAGGTCCCGGACATTATGGAACGCATTAACACATCTCCCCACTGGTATGTCCAGATGTACGGCTACCGTGCCTTGAGGTCTTTGGGATGGGTCCAGCCCCGCTCTCCGCAAGTCGCCTATTGATGCTTTTGGCGGCCGTTGTCCTGGTGGAGACGGTGACGACGTTTCTCGGAGCCCGCCTGTCACTTACCCGCCTGGAACTGATTGCCATTACCCGTTTGGTGCAATTATCGGCAGTGATCTGCCTGGCGGCCTGGCAACCTCGTGGACTGCATGATCTCGGCATGGCCCGGGACTATCTGAAAAATGGTATCGTCACAGGGTTGTCATGGTCGGCGGCCTTTGCCATCATCGTGATGGGGGGCGCCTTTGCGCTGTTTCTGGGCGGCCGTGATCCGCTGGCTCTGATTCGGATGCCACTGCCGGGTACGACCGATCAACGGGTATTGTTTTTCCTGATAGGCGGAATCGTCGGCCCGGCCGCCGAAGAAGTCGTTTTCCGGGGCATCGTCTTCGGCTATCTGCGGCGCTGGGGGGCATTTACGGCCGTCGTCGGTTCCACACTCCTGTTTGCTGCCCTGCACCCTGGCAACGGTTTCCCCTTTATCCAAACCGTGGGCGGGATCGTCTTTGGGCTGGCCTACCACCGAAGCGGCAGCCTGGCAGCCCCCATGATCGTTCACATGCTGGGCAATCTGGCCCTGTTCACCCTCTCCCTGTAAATTTATGGTTCCGTATACCCCAACATTGCAAAACCGGAGGACGTCAGCGTCAGGATACCAGGGGTCAAGCCGCAGCATTTCACTGCGATCCCCTGGCAACCCACGATCTGGCTTCCTCCGGTGTTCCCGGCAGGGCAAAAAATGAGAAAATGATGGTTGCCCCCTGGATTGCGCATGGGGTGAATTCCGGGAGCTTCCGACAAATGATTTTAAGCCAATTTGACGTCCTGGGCGCCTGCGGATATGCCCATTAACCGGCATTCGCGGCTTGACAGTGTCCCAGGGTTCTTATAGGTTCAAGCTTCCTGTACGGAAAGCAATCGTGGTTTTATCAAGCGCAAGCGTTCACAGGGCAAACGCATCTGCTTTGTTACCGGGCACTTGAAATATGATCCATACGTCTGCGTGCCCGAAGCCGCGCATCTACGGCACCTCCGTAAGCGCTTACCGGCTGTGCTTTACAGATATTGGCCGCTTCTGCCCCGTGAACAGTTACTATCAAGCCGCCCTGCTGACAAAAAAAACGGCGGTCCCAAACCGCCCCCAAAACCAACTGGTGAAACCATTATGAGTAGCGAAAAAAAAGAACCCCATTCCGGGCTGGCTGCCCTTTTCGACAGGGTAGAGTTGAAAAGTTTTTTCATCAACTACCTGTGGTTCATCATCGCTGTGGAAATCCTTATTTTTCTGGTGAGTTTCCTGGGAAACCTGGGCCCCGAGAAAGGCCCCTTTCCGTGGAAGTTCTACTTCTACGTCTCTTTTGTGACGCCGGTGGCAATTACCTTTTTGCTGGGCGTTTTCATTTTAGCATTTAACCAGTTCATTTTCGGCAGCGCACCGGTAACAGGAGAAGACAGGGGAGAGGGTGAGGAATCCGAAGACAGCCGCTCCAAACTGTTTCAATTCAACCTGTTTCTGACACACATGAAAAAAGTGCCGTTTCTGCCCATGCTGTTTGCATTGGTCGCCTGCACGGTGCTCTTTTACAAGCTGGACGCCATTTTCCTGTTCATTTTCAATGCCGGCGAGAAAATGGTGACCTACAGCCTGATCGCCTGTGGCGTCCTGCTGGTGGCCGGTCTGCTTTTCGGCATCGCCTGGATCGTCAGCAATTACAAACTCAGCCAAAAACACATGGAGCACGAGTACCGCTATCGCAATAATGTCATGGACAAGCTGGGCTTTTTGATCATGGAAGACGACACGGTCATAGACAAAAACGGCAAGCTGATCAGCCAGAAACAGCTTTTGCCGGCGGACACCCAGCCCCCTGCCCCAGAACGCGAATCCCTGAAAATCCTGCCGCCATCCAAGTGATATTCACCACTGACGCCGTAAACCGACACACATCCATGACCGGCCGCCCGCCTTTGGGTGATGCCATGTGCCGCCGATGGCCCGGGGCCTTCCTGCCGGGTTGCGCCGGCATCATCGTCAATCCGCTGGCGGCGTCCATATTCTTTGGCCTGATCCTGGTCATCGTGGTCTATTCGGTGTTGGACCGAACCGGTATGCTGGCCAGTCTGGGTCCTTTCGGACCGGTGCTGCCCCTGCTGATCATCGTCTGGATCATGGTAGGCATCTATTTCGGCACCAGGCGGCTCAAACGGCGTGCCGGGCTTGTTTGCTTCAAAGGCCCGCTGTTCATGCGTTCATTGATGAACGGCTGTTTGAAGCGAACCTGCGGCCAACTGGCATCCCGGCTGAATGCGCCGGAACTTTCCTCTGCCGAGATCTTCAACGCGATCCTGATCGATAAAATGCTGTATATCGGTGCCACGGATTGTCTGCGCTTTTCCGATTTTCGCAGACAAATCGAGGGCAGCCGGATCAAAGGCACGGCTGACCTTGAGATGGCCGTTCTGTTCCAAACGCCGGCAGCCTACCGTAAACAGCCGCTGCCCGATGAAATCCGCCAGGTTGCCGATGCTGTTTCCCGCAGCCGCAAGGAGCTGGCGCCCATGCTGGAGCGATTGAAAAGCGCCCATGAAACGTTGTGCACCGGAACCGGCAGTCTGTTGACCCTGCTGCCCCCGGATGAAAAAAAAGCCGAGAAACTGCGCTCCGCGCATCATTACCGTCCCCCGACGGTCCAAGGCGCCCGGCGCATGGTATTCGCATTGGAGACGCTGGCCTATGTAAGGGCCATTCGCCATGAAAACGTCAACCCCATGGACCGTAAGCGCTACGATGAGGTGGCCGAAAAACTGATTCCCCAACTGGCCGAAGCCCTGGCCGCCTATAGACAGGCCTGGCAGGAACTGGTGGACGCCTACGAGCGACCGGAAAGCGAACGAGCACCATCTGTTGCCTTCCCCAAATCCAACCCTGCCCCCTACGACGGAACCGGATGATGCTGACCCTAGCCTCTGCCGCCGAATACGAAGAAGAGATAAAAAAAAGCCGATTTATCGTCAAGGCTGACGCCGTGGCAAGCCCCGACGAAGCTGCTGACTTCTTGGAACGCATCCGTCAGGCACGCGCCACCCACCATTGCTGGGCGTATAAAATAGGTCCGGCCTACCGGTTCAGCGATGACGGCGAACCGGCGGGAACCGGCGGCAAACCCATATGGAACGCCATCGAAAGGCAAGGCATCGATCATGTCATGGTGGTGGTAATCCGTTATTTCGGCGGGATCAAACTGGGGACCGGTGGATTGGTCCGGGCCTATGGCGGTTGTGCCGCCAAATGCCTGCGGCAGGCTGCCTTGAAAAAAATAGACCCGGTGAGCGAACTCCTTGTGCGGACAGGATTCGATCATACCGGCAGTGTGTATGCCGTCGTCAATCGATTCAAAGCCACCCGACTGGCCGAGGCGTATACGGACAGCGGCATCGAAATCAGGCTTCAGGTGGCACAAAAGGACTTCCGGGCGTTAACCGATACGCTGATCCAGGCCTGTGCCGGCAGGATCGAAGTGATTGAAAAAAACAGGCCGGTTACGTAAAGGAGCCGGCCTGCCCTGCTTGATAAAACCCCATGGTTGCATAAAAAATGCCGGGGAATCGTGTCCCGGATCATTCCACCGGACAGCTCATATCCTCACCGCAGCACAAAGGTGATTTGATCATGCCGTGGTCGTTGGGGCATTTGGAAACATGAACTTCGCTGCCATCGTCCAGTTTAACGGTGTCGTGGACCAGGGGGGCATCGCATTTGGCGCAGGTTGCATTGACCGCCATACCGCACTTTGCACAGGTGTAAGTTGCCATGGGAAATCCTCCTTTGATAGTTGTCGTTACGGTTTATTGTTGTCTTCGGCAGATTTGACGGATGAGCGGTTTCAAAGGTTTTGCTCAACCGCCCGGTATGTTGTACCTGCTTGTTGCAATATAACATTTTTTTAAGGAGTTCAACCGCACCGCAACGATCTTTGGAGCCCTGGTGCGGGGTCCATGAAGAAAAATAATCATCGCAGGGTCAGGTCGCCTTTTATTGTTAAGGATATTCTTCCGGTTCTGTGATACACAACCACAAACTGCCGGGCTGAATGAAGCACAACCCAATTATTGTGTCGAACCAAATTGAAAGGAAAACCGTCATGGATCGTGACCAAATCATGAAAACCATTGAAGAACAGAATGTGAATTTTTTCCGGCTTCAGTTCGTGGACATTTTCGGGTTTATGAAAAATGTTGCCTTACCGCGCAGTCAGATTGAAAAAGCATTGGACGGCAAGATGATGTTCGACGGTTCATCCATCGAAGGCTTCGTGCGTATCAACGAATCGGACATGTATCTCAAACCGGATTACTCTACATTCGCCGTTTTGCCCTGGCGGGGAAAAGACAAAGTGAATGCAGCCCGCATCATCTGCGATGTCCACACCGCCGATGAAGAACCGTTTGCAGGGTGCCCGCGTGTCAACCTGAAAAGGGTCCTGGCCGAAGCGAAAGATCTCGGATTTACCATGAATGTGGGCACCGAATGCGAATTTTTCCTTTTTCGGAATGACAGCAACGGTAACCTTGTAACGGAAACCAATGATGTGGCCGGATATTTCGATGTAGATCCGGACGATACCGGCATCGACTGCCGGCGTGAAATGATCGAGACCCTCGAATCCATGAATTTCGAAATCGAGGCTTCCCATCATGAGGTCGCGGAGGGACAGCATGAAATCAACTTCAAATATGCCGATGCACTGGTAGCTGCGGACAACACCGTCACCTTTAAATGGGTTGTCCGTTCTATCGCTGCAAGGTATGGTCTGCACGCCACTTTTATGCCAAAGCCGGTTTTCGGCATCAATGGTTCCGGCATGCACACCAACCAGTCGTTGTTCAATCTGGAAGGGAACAACGCATTTTTTGATCCGGGCGATCCGCTTCAGCTCAGCAAGACGGCGTATCAATACATCGCCGGGATTCTGAAAAACGCACGCGGCTTTGCAGCCGTCACCAACCCATTGGTAAATTCCTATAAACGGCTGGTCCCCGGATACGAGGCACCAACCTATATCGCGTGGTCGGCCTCAAACCGATCGGCGCTGGTGCGAATCCCCGCCTCACGAGGCATCAGCACACGGGCGGAGCTTCGTTGCCCGGATCCGGCTTGCAACCCTTACCTGGCGTTGGCAATGATGCTCAATGCCGGACTTGATGGTATTCGTAACAATCTGCCGGTGCCGCCTTCGGTGGATGTGGACATCTTCGAGATGACATCCAAAGAAAAGGAACAGGCCTCCATCGCCAGTTTGCCCGGTAATCTGGAGGAAGCCATTGTAGCTCTGAAGGAAAGCGCAATTGCCAGAGATACCTTGGGCGAGCATATCTTCAATAAGTATATCGAAGGCAAAACCAAGGAGTGGGATGCGTATCGCACTGCCGTTACCGAGTGGGAAATCAATCGCTACATAAAAAACTACTGAAATGCCCCCGGCGTTGCAAAAGCCGGAGGAAGTCAGAGCCAAGGCGATCAGGGTGAAGCCGTAGCACTTTACTGTGATCCCCTGGCAACGTGTGATCTGACTTCCTCCGGATTTCCCGGCAGGAAAAAATGAGAAAATCACCTCTTTATGTTGACCGGCTCACCGCGATCCGAAACGTTCAGGGCCCGGGTACGAAACCGGCAGAAAGTGATTTTCTCGACCAGCGATTCTGATAGCTGGTTGTTTTGACTACAGCAGCCAAACTTTTCATGATTGACAGCATGCTTTTTTAAAGCCCCACAATTAACTATTCTCCGTCCAGAAATAGGTAAATTTGGACAAGATCAAGGTTTGCAAACATTCCCGCAGACATATGGTTGATATGCTGAGGATAAAAATGTTCGTATAACGCAGATATCGAGCAAATTGGCCATTTCCGGATCGACACGAACTAAGGCAGAAAACCCGCAACCCATCTACCCCACCCCATTTTCTTGTTCTTTTTTTGACAGAAACTGAGGTGTAAGGCACTAAAGTTCTCTCCCCACCTTCCGATAATATTTGAGAAGTTCAAAGAATAAGAAAGGTTATCATTATGCTGCTCAATTTCAAGCTGCGCACCAAACTGCTGGCCATCGGAATCTTGCTAAGCATCATCCCCCTCCTGATCGTTGCCGGCGCAACAGTCATAATAAACAACAAGATGATTAACATCATAGGCCAGAAAGTGGAAAATCTGGCAAAATCGGACTTGAACCATATTGTCGGCGGCATCTATTCCATGTGCAAAGCCCAGCATGAGGTGACTGAAAAAGACCTTGATCATTCGTTGGCCATCGCCCGCCACCTGATTTCCAGCTACGGGGAGATCCACGTTTCCAATGAAACGGTCCCGTGGAAAATGGTGAATCAGTATACAAAATCTTCTGAAACCAAACAATTACCCAAATTGATGGTTGGAGATCACTGGCTGGGAAAAATCGAGAGTCTGCGGGAACCGGTGATTATCGTCGACAAAGTTCAAGAGCTTGCCGGGGCGACGTGTACCATTTTCCAGCGAATCAATGAATCAGGGGACATGTTACGGGTTGCCACCAATGTGATCCGCAAGGACGGCCAAAGAGCCATTGGTACATTTATACCCAAGAGCAACCCGAACGGGCAAAACAACCCGGTGGTAAGCCGCGTGCTTGAAGGCGAGACCTACCGGGGTCGTGCTTATGTCGTAAACAAATGGTACATCACCGTATACGAACCCATCTATGATCCCAGCAACAAAATTATTGGCATGCTATATGCCGGAATCCCCCAAGAAAATGTCAAAAGCCTGCGTGCCGCTGTCATCAAGACGAAGGTCGGCGAAAGAGGTCACACCTTTGTACTTGATCGCAACGGGAATTACGTTATTTCGAAAGATGGCCTGCTGGACGGCGAGAACATTCTCGATCACAAGGACGCCGACGGTCGTTTTCCCTATAAAGAAATCATTGAAAAGGCGATGGTTTTATCACCGGGAGAAATCGATGAAGCTATTTTTTCCCTTAGGGAATCGCGTTCCACAGAACTGAAGCGGGCCAAGTTTATGTACTTTAAATATTGGGACTGGATTATCGGTGTGGAAGCCTATGAAGATGACTTCCGCACCGCACAACGTGAAGTGGCTTCAGCCTCACGCAAAAATATCGGTCTGATTGGAGTGACCATCGCATCGACCACGATTGCCACTGTACTGGTCTGGCTTTTCGTTGCCAGCGGGATTGTGAAACCCATAGAAACAATCTTTTCCTTTGCAAACGCCTTGTCCAATGGAGATTTCTCTCAGCGACTGAAAACGAGCAAGAAAGGGATAATGGTAAAAGACGAAACTGAAAGACTGAAAGTGGCGCTGAATACCATGAGCGACCAGATAAAGACTGGCCTTGACAAACTGGAATACAATCGAAAATCAATCAGGCTCAAGGTTCGGGTTCAAAAAGAAATTCTGGACATGATCGGTGATACATCAGGAAAAGTCGCTGAGCGTGCTCAAAAATCTATGGAGTCCTGCGTTTATTTAACAAAAAATTTAACACAACAATTCACCATGCTTGCCGAGATAAATGAAATGATGACACGTGTGGATGTCCGCTCTTCTAGCAATGCCGATCAGGCGGGCAACGCCAGTAGAATTGCCACCCAGACGAAGGAAATGGCCCAAGAGGGTAATCGGAAAATGAAAACCATGCTCAACGCAATGGATGAAATCAGTACGTCCAGTCAGGAGATCATTAAAATTTTGGATGTTTTGCAGGACATTTCGGATCAGACCAATCTACTGGCCCTGAATGCGACCATCGAAGCCGCCCGGGCAGGCGAAGCCGGCAAGGGGTTTGCCGTGGTGGCCCAGGAAGTGAAAGATCTGGCCTTGCGGTCCATGAATGCGGTGAAAGAGACTTCCAATCTATTGAAACAATCATCCCAAAACGTTAAAAATGGTGTGCACATCGCAACGGAAACCGGCAGCGCCCTGGAAGAGATCGTGAAACACGTCGTGGAGGTTACCGGGATTGCCAAAGAAATTTCAGAGGGATCCACAGACCAAGTGGACGCCATTAATCAGGTCAAAAACATGTTGCAGCAAGCCAATGCAAAAATAGACGTGATGCGCCAGACATCTGAGGAGACATCACAGCATGCTGAAGAATTATCGAACCAATCCAATCAACTGGTGACACAACTGAACCTGAAACTCCAGGAGAATGACGTGACTACCGAGACAGATGAGATGGAAGCGGAAGAATTCCGGGAAAACAACGATGCCTGGAGTGAAAAAAGCGACCAATTGGTGGGATAAATATCCGGATTTTGCAACGCTGGGGTACAGCAAGCATTTACAGGGCGCCGTAAATGCGCGGCGTCGGGTACGCAGAGGTATTGGCCATGCTTCAAGAGCCCGGCAGCAAAGCAAATGCGGTGCCCTGTGAATGCTTGCGGATTTTAATATTCGGCGGCTGCTTCCGTACCACTGAGTACACGCAAGGCACCCGCCGCCAGAGCCTGCATCTCTTTTTCACCGGGGATGACCGCTATCTCGGCCAGCCAGCCGACACGGGCTTTAACCATGCTCACAATACGCTCGGAATTGGCAATACCACCGGTAATGATAATCCGGTCAACCTTTCCGTGTAATACCGCTGCGTAGCCGCCAATGTCCTTACAGACCTGATAGACGAATGCCTCCAGCACAAGAGAGGCCCGTTCATTACCTTCAACGCTGTATTGTTCAATTTCAGCGATATCTTTGGTTCCGAAATAGTCGAACATGCCTGCCTGAGTGCTCATCTTCTGCACCAGTTGTTCACGCGTATAGGTGCCGCTGAAGCATAATTGCACCAACGGATAAGCGGGAAGGCCCCCGCACCGTTCCGGAGAAAACGGTCCGTTGGAACGACCGCCGCTTCCATCCACCATGCGGCCCTGGCGGTGCGCGGCAATGGAAATGCCTGAGCCCAAATGGGCGACGATGAAGTTAAAATCACGGTAATCACCGCCCAGGTTTGCTGCCACTTCGCGGCAAACCGCCTTCTGGTTCAGGGCATGCAGCCAACTGGGACGCTCAATTTCCGACATACCGGAAAACCGGGCGACCTCGTCGAACTCGTCCACAGAGACCGGGTCCACGATAAATGAGGGAATGCCCAGAGGATCGGCTATTTCTTTAGACAATATCGGCCCGAGGTTGGATGGATGTTCGCCGCTTACCGCATTACGCAAATCTTCGACCATGCGCTGGTTCACGGCATAGGTTCCGCCGGACACGGGACGTAACAGTCCCCCCCGACCCGCCACGGCTGCGAACCCGTCAAGGGAGTGGCCGTTGTGTTCCAGTGTTTCGAAAATGGCCTGTTTACGCAGGGGAAGCTGATCGAACAAGCTGGATAAACGGTGCAATTCGTCATCCGGATGGACGACATTGACATTTAGCAATTCCTCCTGGTTTGAAAACACAGCGATCTTTGTCGAGGTGCCACCCGGGTTGATGGCCAAAATCTTCATGGGGGGATACTCCTTGTCTGGCGACATAATTGTCGCATTCGTTTAGTGCCTGTTCACGGGGTAGAAGCAGCCAATACCTGTAAAGCACAGCCGGTAAGCGTTTACAGGGCGAACGTAGATGCGCGGCTTCGGGCACGCAGACGTATGGGGTATACTTCAAGTGCCCGGTAACAAAGCAGATGCGTTCTCCCTGTGAACGCTTATTTCGTTTAGTGCTCATCCGCAAATGGCAAATTTGTCCGATATCTGCGTTATTTGACAAAAAACATAGTAACGGGTGGATAAAAGGTAACCACAAGCAAGGAAATGATCATGGCGAAGATGAACCATTTAACATGTTTCATCATTTCCCCTAAAGTCACTTTACCAACAACAGCAGCGACAAAAAGATTCAATCCAAACGGTGGTGTTACAAAACCAATTGCCAAGTTTGCCACAAGTATTACACCAAAAGTAATTGATGTCATACCCAGCCCCTCAACCAGGGGAAGCAGAATCGGTGCTAAAATGATAATAGCTGGAATAATATCTACCAAACAACCAATAATCAATAAGAGTATATTGATTATCAAAAATAAAATATTACTATTATCAGTGAGTCCTAATAAAAAACCCGCAATGGCTTGGGGAACATGATTAACACTTAAGTAATAAGAAAATGCCATTGACAGGGAGATCAAATAACAAACAGCACCATTAAGAACGACAGCAGAAACGAAAGCTTCATAAATACTTTCCCGATCAAGCTCTTTATAAACACATGTTCCTATTATCAATGAATACACAACGGCTACCACAGATGCTTCGGTAGGTGTAAAAAAACCTGTGTATATACCGCCTAGAACAATTACTGGTGCCATTAACGCTAAAAAAGATTTCTTGAAGGAAATAAATACAGATTTGACTGTCGGTCGAATTCCTGTTTCAGCGTAATTATTTTTTTTAGAAATAAAAAAGCAAGTGATCATTAGTGAAATGCCAAATAATATTCCTGGAACAATACCGGCAATGAACAGATCACCAATTGATGTTTGAGTAGAAATAGCATATATTACCAAAGGAATGCTTGGTGGAATAATAATTCCTATTGTGCCAGCCGCAGCGGATAATGCAGAACTAAAGGAATTGTCATATCCTTTTTTTTTCATCTCGGGTATCATGATCGTACCAATCGACGATGTCGTGGCAATCGCAGACCCTGAGATAGCAGCAAAAAACATACAAGCAGCGGTGGTGGTGATCGCTAAGCCTCCAGTGAAAAAACCAACACATGTATTCGCGAAATCAATTATTCTTCTTGCAATTCCGCCAGTTGACATTAAAGATCCTGCTAAAATAAAAAATGGAACGGCTAACAAAGAAAATGTGTCAACCCCGGCAAATGCTTTCAACGAAATAATGACTAGTGGTAAATCCGAAATATAGATTGCTATTGCCGCGGCAACACCAATAGCAATGCCAACCGGGACACCAATTATAACAAACAACCCCAACAGACCAAATAATAATAAACCTTCCATAACTTCTATACCCCCGCATGCCTATGGTTGCCCCCCCCCATAGTTGCATAAAAAATGAGAAATTTATCGTTAATATCTGAAAGATATAGATAAAATACATAATTTTACGCAAGGTCCTGGAATTCAACAGATGAGAAATCCAGGATCCAACAATAATTTTCTCATTTTGTACCCTTCCGGGAAATCCGGAGAAAGCCAGATCCCACATTGCCAAGGGATCGCAGTAACGTACTACGGCTTTACCCTTGGCACTGACGCCCTCCGGCTTTTGCAACGCTGGGGTTGACCATACCTTAATAAGTCGTGTTTATTCACCGGCCACCCGCAGATCGGGTGACTTGATTGCTTTAAATTCAGTTACAATTAGACCTAAAAGTCTTAAGCCCATAACTGTTGCACCAATAGGGATCGAAAGATATGGAATAAACATTGGAACTCCCATTGCGGCTGAGACATTACCTGTTTTCATTGATTGCAAAACAAAAAAACATGAATTATAGGCCAAGAAAGCACAGAACACAAACCAAGAAATTTTCGAAAGTATCTCGGCATATGGTTTTAATTTTCCATTGAACATTGTAAAAATAAATTCTACACGGATGTGGCTTCCTTTTCTTGTTGCAATGCTGGCTCCCAGCCATACTTGATACACAAAGATATAACGGGATAGCTCTTCGCTCCATGGAAGTGCATGATTAAAAAAATTTCTGGAGACTATCTGAAAAAATATAACGACAACTGTAATAACGAGGCTGACTACCAGCGTTACTTCTTCTATTTTATTATATAAATCAAAAAATGATTTCAAACTATCATTCCCTCCTTAATATTTATGAAGCCACATAAAAATCACGTACCTGTTCACGGGATAGAAGCAGCCAATACCTGTAAAGCACAGCCGGTAAGCGTTTACAGGGTGAACGTAGATGCGCGGCTTCGGGCACGCAGACGTATGGGGCACACTTCAAGTGCCCAATAACAAAGCAGGCGCGGTACCCTGTGATCGCTTACAAAATTACCGCCATCCAGAGAGGGGTGGTTTGGTAAAGCCCTTTGGAAGGGGTTATAATCCAAACCAGTGAACGTCCAACTTCGAATTTTAAAAATGAATTCTTTGGTTTAGGGGCTCAAGAAGGCGTTCCAAATACCACTCGCCTCCTTGAGCCGATTTATCCTGTCCAGGAAAATCCTGAATTTGGATATTATTGATTATTGTACTTATCAACCAAATCAAATATATCCTGACCAATTTTATCTTTAAACTGTGCGTAAACAGGCTGAACTGCTTTCACAAACAATAAATGGTTTTTGGGTGTAATTTTATTGACGGCCGTCCCACTTTTAATAATTTTATCAACATAGCCGTCTTCACCTGCGATCTTCATTTCCCGTTGTTTATCAATCAAAAACATTTTAGCGGCTTTTTCAATAACCTCTTGCTGCTCTTTGGTCAAAGAACTGAAAAAGGATTCTCCCATTGTAACGACTCCGAATCCAACGGTATGATCTGTCAAGCTATAATATTTCTGAACTTCATAAAATTTGTAATTATACACAATTGAAGGGCCATTTTCCTGGCCATCAACGGCCCCTTGCTGCAATGCTGTATAAAGCTCACTAAATGCCATTGGAGTTGGGTTCGCACCCAGGGCTTTCATGGTTGCGATATATACAGCGCTCTCCATTACGCGAATATCTAGACCTTTCATATCGGCAGGCGTTTGAATAGGTTTTCTATTATTTGTAACAGAACGATTGCCAATAAAATAGAAACCCAATACATGCAATCCGGACTTTACAGCATCAGCCTTGAGTCTATTTCCTAATTCGCCGTCCACTGCTGAAAAAGCCGTATTTAAATCTTTAAAAATAAACGGCATGTCAAGAATGCCATAAGATGCTTGATAGTTGCTGATTTGAGCGGTGCTTGGGAGAGCCATCTGAATTGTTCCATAAATGCAACCCTCAACGGATTCAACGTCATTGGCAAGCTCAGAATTTGGATACAGCTGAACGTCAATGGAACCTTTTGTATTTTTTTCGACATATTTTTCAAACATTAAACCCGTTTGTTGAAGCGTATCTTTGGTGCTCTCAACATGTGAAATCTTTAAAACTACGGGTTTGCTCTCAGCAGTTCCACCGAAAGTTGCCATCGCAATAATACACAGGGTGAATGCTATGATCCCTAATTTTCTTTTCATTTTATTCTCCTTTTTTCCTTAATGAAATGAGTTTTGTACGAAAACGACAAAAGCAAAAATGCCTCAGAAAAAATGCTATTCCCCCTTTCAAATTTAAAGTGCATCGCAATGAGGCTCAACGTCATTGACAGATTCCGAACAGACACTAGCGTATCTTCAATTTCTATGAGCCACCCCTGGCAAAACAAAATTTTCCACGGTTGCAGATCAAAGTGGGATCTTGCACCCATAATTTTTCAGTACAGCAAATATTTGATAGCCCCGTAAAAAGTCAAAAAATGAAAAATCTCACTTAATAATTTCAATAAGTTACGCAGGGTAAAATCGCTAAAAAAGACCTTTTTACGAAACCATCGATATTTGGGAAACGACAGAAATGATGGTTCCGTAAAAAGGCACCAGGCATGTCATTTTCGACTATGCGGAAACTTATAAAAAAACTGATAATATTTCTATATTCGACTGATCGAGAGCGATTAAAAACGATCATTTCCGATTTTTTACGGGTTTGTCAGAAATGAAATCACAAGCAGCAGGTGCACTCGTCAATAAGGTACAAAATATTTCTGTACAGCTTTTTACCGTGCAGGGTCAGGCCCACCTCGCAGGTACGCGAAGTGCTGTAGCCCTCGGAACAATCGTGGATTTGCCCCTCAAGGGTCTTCAAAGCACTGGCGTTGAGCTGGGGAAGCGTGAACCCTTTGTCTCCCGCAAAGCCACAGCAGAATATTTTTTGCGGGACAACGACTTCGGTGACACACTTTTCCGCCACCTGCCTGAATTTGTCGGTCAGGCCCATCTCGCGCATCGAACAGGTTGGGTGCAAGGCCACCTTGCGCCGCACTTGCTTGAATTGCAGCCGATGCGACAGATGACAAAGAACAAATTCCACCGGATCCATGAGTTGAAGCCGATTATCCAGCGTTTTTTTCATGCGGGCGAGGCAGGGGCTGGTCTCACACAGCACCGGGTACTTGCCATTTTGCGTAGCTTTCAAAAGCACCGCATTCAATTCGGCCGCTTTTTGATCCGCCGCATCGAACAACCCTTTGGTTTCAAAGGATTTACCACAGCAAAGCCCGGTGGTTTTATCCGGAATAATCACCTGGAACCGGGCCTTTTCCAGCAAATTCACGGCCACATCCATGATTGGCCGGTGGTCGGGGTGGGACGCATCCCAGGTGTACCCCATGGTGCGCACCGCACAGGACGGAAAATAAACCACCCGGTCCCTGTTCCGTGCGGAGCCGACTGCCGGCACACGGGAGCCACCGCACAAATTCACCTCACGCAAGTCCGGTATTTGCATATTCAGCGCTTTGCGCGTCAACCGGCCGCTGCCAAGGGCCAGATTGTGTCCCATGAGCTTATGCGCGGCAGACGCCACATGAAGCATGCCGGAGGTTGCATGCTGGACCAAAGCGAAATTGTCGCCAATCTTCCTGGCCACACCACGGGTGCTGCGCCCAGTGGCTTCGTGCCGCAGCATGCGCATGTATTGGGCGATGTCGATACCTAAGGGGCAGCGCATGGCGCATAAGCCGTCTGTGGCGCAGGTGTCGAGCCCTTTTTCATCGAATTTTTTTTGCCAGCGTTTGGCCTTTTCCTCTTCCCCGGCCTTAATCAGCCCGGCAATGGTCCGCAACGTGTAAATCCGCTGCCGCGACGTAAGCCCCACGTCACCCGACGGGCATACATATTCACAAAACCCGCAATCAACGCACATGTCGATGGTACGATCCACCGGACCGGCATATTTTAGATTTTTCAGGTGGCAATTCGAATCGTCGTTAAGAATCACGTTGGGATTGAGCAGGCCTTCCGGGTCAATAATCTTTTTCAGGTCACGCATGACCTGGTAGAGTTCCTCTCCCCACTCCCGAAGCACGAACGGAGCCACTGCCCGGCCGGTGCCATGTTCAGCTTTGAGTGCACCGTCCAGAGACAGGACCACATTGGCGGCCTCGTCGATAACCAAAGCGACCTTGCGAACTTCTTCCGAATTGTTCAGTTGCAGGGGGATGGAGAAGTGAAGATTGCCGTGCAGGGCGTGGCCGTGCACGCCTGACTTGGTGAAGCCGTTCCTGTTCAGAATGTCCAAGAAGGCTTTGCAGGCCTGAGGCAGATTTTTGATGGGTACACAATAATCTTCGGAATAAGCATACTCTTCAGAAGCACGGGTCCCGGCCAGGATTGGATAAAGGGCGCGGCGCAGATCCCAGAGCTGTTCGCAGACGGTGTCATCGGTCTCGAAACGAACCGGATTCGCCGTCTTGAGCGTTGACAGAACCCCGGCAATTTGCCGCACGTTGGCATCTAATGTTTCCGGCGTGCCCCCTTTGGTCTCCAGCAGCAGGGCACAGGCATTGTCACCCAGATCCCGCAACGCGTCCGGGAATTCCGGTAGCTGCATAAGGGATTGCAGCGACACCGAATTCAAAAATTCCACTGCATGCAACGTGCACTGCGCCTCCATCCGCAGTACACCCTGTATCGCCGTATCGATTGAATCAAAACCCACGAAGGCGGTGGCGCGAAATGGTTCAATGGGGCCGGTACGAAGGGTCAGATTGTGGATGAAGGCCAGGGTTCCTTCAGATCCAATGATCAGATGTTTGAGGATTTCCAATGGGTCCTGGAAATCCGTAAACGCGTTTAAACTGTATCCTGACGTGTTGCGAATGGAAAACTTTCGGCGTATCCTGGATGCCATCTCCTCATTGTCCAGGATACGCCGGCGCAGACCGAGCAAGGCATCAAGCATGTCCCGATGACTCTGCCTGAAAGCGGCCACGCTGTCTGGATCGGCCGTATCCACGGTGGTGCCGTCCATCAGGGAGAAGTGCATATCCGTCATCATGTGATAGATATTCTTCTCGACCGTGCAACTCAGGCCGGCGGCATTGGTGGCGGCCATTCCTCCTATAAAAGCGCTGCCCACGGACGAGGGGTCCGACGTGATGAATCGGCCGTAAGGCTGCAGGGCCGCGTTCAGATCCGCACCGACGACACAACAGCCCGCACGCACGCGCGCGCCGTCGTCGAGCACGTCGATGCGCTTCCAGTGCGGGCCGACCAGCCGTACGGTCACTTCCTCGGCAATGGTTTGGCCGCTGACGCCGGTGCCGGCCCCCCGAAAAGTGAGGCTGGTGTTGTGCTCCCGTGCCAGGCGCAACAACACCAGCAGCTTTTCAGGAGAATCGACATCTACGACAGCCAGTGCACGCGGTTCAAAAGGACTGGCGTCTACCGAGTAGGCTTTTACAAGCAAATCATCGGTATGTACTTGCGCTTCCGGAAATGCTTTTTTTAACGCCGATATGAATGGCTCAATGGGGTGCATCCGTTTTGGAATCCTTATCGGTCTGTTTTTTGCGCAACAGAGTCAATCCGAATACAGGCAGCAAGATACCCAAAATGGGGTTGATGTAGTTAAAGAACGCGTACGGCATGTAGGCAAAGTTATATACGCCCAGAGCGCCGAACATGAAAGCTCCACCCGTGCTCCACGGGAAGAAATTGGCCGTCAGAGTTGCGCCCTCTTCCAGACACCGGGAAAGCATCCGTGGTTCTAAGCCTTTTTGCTCAAAAGATTCCCGATACAGTTCACCGGGTACCACAACGCCCATGTACTGCTCACCGACCAACGCATTGGTCAGGACACCACTGACAATTACCATTCCCGGATAATAACGCGCGCTGTGAACCTTTTCGATGACTTTTTCGAATATCACCGTGAGCAATTTGCTGTGGGTCAATGCACCGCCCAAAGAAAGTGCAACCAACGCCAGCGACAGGGTCCACATCATACTCTGCACACCGCCCCGGTTCAGCAGCTTATCGACCAGCTCGGAACCGGTTTCGATTGAAAAGCCATAGTTCAACACTTCCAACACGGAAACAAAGCTGGCGCCCTGGAAAAAAACAGCGACCGGGATGGCCACAACAATGCCGACAATCATTGCCGGTATGGCCGGAAACTTCATAACGCTCAAAATCAGAACGACGACAATCGGCAAAAGAACCATGATATTCAGGTTGAAATTACCGGCAATCAGGTTTTGGATGGTTTCGATCTGAGAGGCATCGAGGGCCTGGTCCGCATACTTCAGACCGAATACAAAGAAAAGCGCGAGGCTGATCAAATAAGCAGGAATCGTCGTATACAGCATCGCGCGGATATGGCTGAAAACATCCGTGCCGGCGATGGCGGGAGCCAGGTTGGTCGTGTCGGACAAAGGCGACATCTTATCCCCGAAGTACGCACCAGATATCACCATACCGGCAATCAGCGGCGCTGGTATGTTCATACCGAGGCCGATGCCCATCAAAGCAACGCCCACCGTGCCGGCGGTACTCCAGGAACTGCCGGTGGCCAAAGAGGCGATGCTGCCGATAATCAGTCCTGCGGGCAGAAACAACATCGGCGTCAACAAATTGAGGCCATAATAGATCAGAGCCGGCACGGTTCCACTGGCGACCCAGGCCCCCACGGCCATACCGATCAGGATAAAGAACAAAACAGCGGCCAGCGCTCTTGAAATACCATGGATGATGGCGTCCAGAATGTCGTCCCACCGATGACCCAGATAGATCGATGCCAATACAACCACAATTGTACAGGCAATCAGCAGCATGTGCATGTCCACATGCAGAAACGAGAGTCCGCCAACCAGCATAACGACAATCACCGACATCACTGCGATACTGAATCCAAAACTGGGTTTTATATTCTCTTCCGCCATGATTTCTCCTCTCTTCTATGTTATTGTTGCAGAAAGCGCCCTCCACCTCTGTCAGACGGCATTGTACCCGCACTCGAAAGCCTTTGTATTGCCGTCTGCGAACTTTCCCTTCCCCTTTTTTTCGAACATATCGTTCATGCCCTTGATGCCGTCTTCCATGCTGAAATCGTTCAATAGTTTGATGACGGCGGCAGCCATGATGATATTGGCCCCTCTGGGTTGCCCAATCTTCTGAGCCAAGGTGGTGCATGCGACCCGGTGAAGTGCGATGTCTTCGCGCACATCCAGGTCCCCGGTCATGATATCACTGTTTACCAGGATGATGCCGCCGTTTTTGACCATTCCGGAAAAAGCATTGAACGACGGACCGTTCATGGCCAGAAGCAGATCCGGTTCTTCCTGCCCCGGATTGTAGATGGTGTCCCTGCCGTATTTGACCGTGCAATTGGCCGTTCCGCCCCGCATGGCCGAACCATAGGATGGCATCCATGTGGCATTTTGTCCGCTGTGGACGGCAACCTGAGACATGACCAGACCCGAAGTCAACACACCCTGACCGCCGAACCCTGCATAGAGGATCTCACGCATTTTGCTTCTCCTTTCTCTCTTTGAACACGCCCAGCGGGTAATAGGGGACCACATCATCCTCTATCTTCTTCATTGCCTTCACCGGCGTAAGGCCCCAATTGGTCGGGCATGGAGAAAGCACCTCGATAACGGAATACCCTTCACCGTTGATCTGGGCCTGAATGCCTTTTTTGATGTATTTTTTCAATTTATTGACATTCTTGGGTGACGTGACGGTCCCGCGGGCGGCAAAGGCCACATCGAAGTGTTCCGCCACCAATTCCGGGAACCGCAGAGGCCGTCCGGTAAGGCCGCTGTCACGCCCACCAGGCGACGTAGAGGTCTTTTGCCCCGGCAGCGTGGTCCAGCTCATTTGGCCCCCGGTCATGCCGAAGTTGGTGTTGTTGATGGTAATTACGGTTATGTTTTCGTTGCGGTAGGCTGCGTTGATCGTCTCGGAAATGCCGATGTTATAAGCATCGCCGTCACCCTGATAGGTGATAATGGTGGTGTCCGGTGTGGTGCGCTTCATCCCCGTTGCCACAGAGGCTGCCCGGCCATGCGGGCAATGCAAGCGGTCCGTGACCAAACCGCCTCCCAGCAGGCTCGAACAGCCCACGCCAATGGGGAAAATGATGTTTTCCTGCTGACCCAATTCCTCAAGGCATTCGGCAATCAAACGCGCGATGATACCATGTCCGCATCCACCGCAAAAGGACATGGGGTTATCTATCAGTGCGGGAACCTTTCTCTCTTTGGCCATTAGTATGTCTCCTTCAACTCGTTGTTCAAGACTCGGGCAAATCCATCTTTTATAAACTTGAGAGACGGTACCCCGTAAACACAGCATAAACTCCAGGCAGGCACGTTGCGTTCGCGAAAGACCCGTTTGGCGGTCAGGGCGACATCGTCGATAAGCTGCCCGGTGGCACTCGATTCAACGGTGATGAACCCCTTGACGTCCGGGTTCACGTCTTTAAAGCCGTTCACCGGAAACGGCCATGTGGTGATGGGCCGGATATATCCGACCTTGTGTCCCGCTTCACGCAACGCTTTCACGGCCCCTTTGACGGAACGACCCGACATACCGTAAGCGACGAACACGTAATCGGCATCCTCGACCTGGCCAGCGTCCCAGCGCTGTTCATTTTCCTTGATCAAGGCATGCTTTTCGTTCAGCGCGACGGCCTCCTCCATGGAGTTACGATCAAATATCCCGATTTTTTTATAGGTGTATTTACCATCCAGGGCCCAGGCGTGTCTTTTGGGCTCGATGAAATCAGGCAGATCGCATGGTTCCATCATCTGGCCCAAGGCACCCTCGGTCATGAAAATGGTTACGATGCGGTATTTTTCGGCCAGTTCATAGGCGGTCGCCATGAGGTCAACGGCTTCCTGGATGCTTTCCGGGCTGAGCACGATGCAGCGATAGTCGCCGTTGCCGCCACCGCGGGTCTCCCTGTTGTAGTCACATTGGGAAGAGTACAAGGTTCCCAGGCCGTTTCCGTACCGCACGACGTTGATCACGACGCAGGCCAGTTCTTCATCGGAAATACAGGAAATCCCTTCCTGTTTAAGGCTGATGCCGGGCCCGGATGACGCGGTCAGCGCCCGGTATCCACAGGCGGCAGCGCCCATAACCATGTTAATGCCGGAGACTTCACTTTCGGCCTGGATAAAGGTCCGCCCCAATTCAGGCAAGCGGCCTGAGAGGTATTCCATGATCTCGGAGGACGGCGTGATGGGGTATCCGGCATAAAGCTGCACACCGGCCCGCACAGCCGCCTCGGCAATGGCTACGTTTCCTTTAATCATGTCTGCCATATTATTGATCTCCTTGGGCTTGGGGGGTCTTGACGATAGAATAGACCCCGTCAGGACACATGGTGTAGCAGATACCACACCTGACGCATTTTTCCTCGTCAACACAGGCGTGATTAAAACCCGCCTTGTTGAGTTTGTCGGAAAAATAGATGGCGCCGTTCGGACAATTCGCAAAGCATAGTCCGCATTGCTTACACCGTTCAACTTTCAGATTGATCGATTCCATTGTTAATCACCTCGTAGTCACTTATCCGCTTTCGTTTAGGGGGGGTGAGGAACAAAAATTTATAAATTGACCCAATTCATTCCATCTCCATTCCTAACCGGAATCATACCGGGTTCAACGCTGCGATCCCGCCAGAAGACAGGCGAGAGCGATAGAATTGATTTTTACATCAGGGGTGTCGGATCGGGATCCGAGGACCACGGGATGTGTGGTCCCCAGCACCACGCCCGCCCACTTGGCCTTGCTCAAGGTCAGCCAGGATTTGCCCAGGGCGTTACCGGTTTCAATATTGGGGGCGAGCAGCAAATCCACGTTTCCGCTCAATTGACTGTCCAGCCCCTTGTGTTCGGCGGCCCGACGATCAAAGGCCACGTCAAAGGCGATCGGCCCTTCAACAACGCATTCACCGAATGCACCCTCCTGTGCCAGGCGAGCCAGTTCGGCCGCGTCCACCGTGGCCGGAACTTTGGGATGCACCACTTCGCTGGCCGTGAGGGCGGCCACAAGGGGCCGTTCGAATCCCAGGCGGCGCATGGCATTCAGGGCATTGGTCAAAATGGCTTTCTTCTGTTCCAGATCCGGCGCCGCATTGATCCCGCTATCGCTGCAAAAGATGAGCTTGTGATATTCTTTTACCTCATACACAGCCAACGCACTGAGCAAATCACCGCTGCGCAGGCCGGCCTCACGATTCAAAATGGCCCGCAGGTATTGCGAGGTGTTAATGGCGCCTTTCATCAACACCTCGGCTTGCCCCTGGCGTACCATGGAAACCGCCTGGGCTGCACTTTGCTCCGGTCCGTCACTGGGAACCAGTTCGTAGTCTTTCAAGCCCGCAGCGTTCGCCAGCTCCGGCACGCGGCGTGCGTCACCCACCAGCACCGGGTGCGCAAAACCCAAGTCGGCGGCAATTTTCACCGCCTCCAGAAGTTCCCGGTCTTCAGCGGCCGCAACACAAAGTCGAAACGTTGGACCGCTTTGCACGTTGCGGATCAACTCTTTGAAATCAGAAAACATTTGTCACTTTCCTAGAGAGAAAAAAAAGAATGGTCGATAGCGTCAGCAGATAGAGCGTTCCGGTGTGCGAAGCACCCGTTCTATCTTTGTCAGAATTAGTTAAAAGCCATGAATCGGTTTGTCAAGATTTTTCTGGGCTTTGAAGTTCCGATGATCAGGATCGCAATGCTCCTTGGATCAACCCGCCTCATCAAGAACCCTTCCCAATATTTTTATTCCGGGTTCTATATTATTTTTCGGGGTGGTCGAAAAGTTCAGCCGGATGGTGTTTTCGTTGTTCCCTTCGGGGAAAAACGGGCCGCCGGGTACAAATCCGACTTTTTGCAGCAATGATTTGTCCAGAATCACGTTGGCGTCCATTTTTTCAGGCAACTCCAACCAGAGGAACATTCCGCCTTCCGGGCAGGTATACTTGATGTTTTTGGGAAAGTATTTTTCAATACAGGCCATCATCAGGTCCCGCTTCTCCTTGTAAGCGCTGATCACTTTTCCGATGTGGGCATCGAGATCAATCTTCTCCAGAAGTTCATCGACTTGCATTTGAGCCAACTGATTGGTCTGCAAATCGGCCCCTTCTTTGATAATTTCTATTTTCTGGACCAGATTCTGTTCTGCACAGATATAGCCGACCCTGAGTCCGGCACATAAAATTTTTGAGTAAGAGCCAAGATAAACGACCCGTTCTTCCGTATCCAGGGATTTTAAGGTAGGAAGATGTTCGCCTTCAAACCGGATATCTCCGTATGGATTGTCTTCGATGATCACCACATCATATTGGTTCGCCAACTGAATTACGGCCTTGCGTTTATCAATGGACCAGGTTCGCCCGCTGGGGTTGGAAAAAGTGGGTACCAGGTATATCAGTTTTGTTCTGGGATTGTTCTTCAGCGCATCTTCCAGGGCATCCATTTTCATGCCGTCACTTTCAGAATCTACGCCTTTCAGAATCACTTCATAGGGGCGGAATGCGGCCAGGGCACCCAGGTATGTCGGATTTTCGGTCAGGACCACATCTCCGGGATCTAGAAAAGCCATGCCGACAAAACTGATGCCCTGTTGGGAACCGGTGGTCATTTGAATGTTGGCGACATTACAATCGATGTTTCGACCATTCAGATCATTTACGATTTTGGCGATCAGCGGCGCATAACCTTTGGTCATGCCATACTGCAATGCAATATGCGGTTTTTCCGTGAGCAGACAATCCGTAACCTCTTTCATTTCCTTCGACGGAAAAAGTGCAGGGTCGGGCAGTCCTGCCGCAAATGATATGCAATTGTCGATAGCGGTTATTTTTTTACCGACGGCTCTGATCGCAGAAGGCTTGATATTGCCTATTCGCTTAGCCAATTTCATGTATTCATCTCCTTTTATGGTATCTTGGAAATATGGCGCATCGCGCTTAATGGAAGCATTCACCGATTCCTGAACCGCAACATACGCGGTGATCGATTCGGCAACAAATCGCACAGATTGTTCCAATGGATAGAACGATTGTTCTGGAATGAATTTCATTTAACTATCCGCAAGAATGCTTGTCAAGGAATTTTTTTATGCGAAAGGACTTGACAAAGATCATTCCTATTCCTAATTAAATTAAATATTTTTAAAGGATCTACGTAAGATGTCAAATCTCATCAATTCCGTAAAACGCGCGTTGGACCTGCTGCTTTACATCAGCCGCGAGGACAATCCGGTGGGTGTCTCCGAGATCAGCAAAGCCATGGGCATGCATAAAAGCACGGTGTTTCGCACCCTGGCCACGCTGCAGAGCAAACAATTCGTGATGCAGAATTCAAAAACCGGCAAGTATTCCCTGGGCATCACCCTTGCTTCCATAGCGAGAAAAATCGAACCATACGATGTATTCAGGCATCATACCCAAGAGCTGGGGAAAAAAATCAAAGAAACGATCAACATCTCGGTTCTGGAACATGCGCCCAATGGAACCTATCGCAGCACCATCGTGGTCAAGGAAGAGAACAACCAGAATGCATTGACCGTCAATCCAAAAATCGGCTCGAGCATAGACTGCTATTGCTCGGCTGTGGGAAAGTGTTTGCTCGCTTTTTCCCGTGACGTTTCGGTGCCCTCCCTGAAAAAGTACCGATTCATCCCTTATACCCAAAACACGATCACAGATTCCGCCGAACTGGTTGAGGAACTATCCCGCGTACGTGCCGCCGGCTACGCCGTGGACGACGAGGAACAGGAGATCGGCCTGACCTGCGTAGCGGTGCCGATACTCGCCAGCGATAAATGGGCCGTGGCAGCCATGAGCTTTTCCGGACCGACCGTCCGCATCCGGCGCCACGGCGTCGAGGTGCTGGCCCGGCACCTCAAGGACACGGCCGCGGCGATTACTGCATCAATGTATGGAGAACCGTCACATGCAAGACTTCAGGATTAAGGATTCAACCTCCCGCCATGGAACTCCGACGGCTCTCCTGAGCGGCCTCATCTGGATGAATCCGCCAGGTATACAGCGGAGAAAGAAGATAAAGGATCATGTAAGCCAGGCAGATTTGCCCGAAGATGGGGGTAAACATGCTCACCGTCAGCAGGAGCAGGTTGGCCCGTCCGAACCAGGGGTGGCGGCTCATCGAGCGTCCCAGGTGAATGTAGCGGATGGGGTAAATGTTCATGACAATACCGGCAAACACCATGGTTCCCGCTGAAAACAGCCCCCAGAAAACAATCCCCTGCGAAAACAGGGCCAGGGCCTGGTCGAAAATTACCAGCGGAGACATGACCAGCATGGCCGCCGCCGGGGTGGGCAGCCCTTTGAAAAACCCCGGAATCGGGGTCTTGTCCAGGGTGAAATATACCAGCCGGCCCATGCCCGTGGCGGCATAAAAAATGGCGATCCAGCCGATGGGCAGGTGGGTGAAACGCCCTTCACCGAACTGACTTAATGTAATATAAAAGATCCAGGCCGGGACAATACAAAAACTGATGGCGTCGGCCAGATCATCCATGATGCTGCCCATGCTGATCGTCTTTTTCTCAGACTCCTCCGGCAGAGGCTCGGTGAGGCCCAGGCGACGGGCCAGCGCACCGTCCAGCTTATCGAAGGTGGCGGCCCCGATAAGCATCAAGTAGGATTCGCGCATGCGTCCCTGGAAAGCAAAAAACACGGCTATCAACCCCATCAGTGCATTCATCATCGTCAGGGCGTTGGGAAAAACGGACAGGATCTTGCGCCGCAACACCTGATCGCCAAAACACAATTCGTTCAGGCATGCGGTTCCGTATTTGCGGCAATACCCGGCAATAGACCCAAGGTTGATCGTGAAAAACAGGATTTCCACGAAGAACAGGACCTGCAAGGAAACGTTGCCAAGATAGGAGTAGCGAAAGTAGATCCACGAGTCCGGTCCTTCGGGGATATAGAACGCGTAGGTGTACAGCAAGGCGCTGACCGGCGCGGCCACGATGGTGCGCATGCGGTTGTATTCGCTACTCTCGGGTTCCACTCCCTGTCGAATGGCAAACCCACGCATGAACGATGCAAAGCTGTCCCGAACCAGCACGGTCACACACAAGACCAAAACCAGAATCGCATGCAGCAATTGACCACGGGTCGGATCGGTCTGGGCAACGATCAGCCGCCACATCATGCCGGCACTGATCACCGGAAAAATAATTGAGTAGACCAGTTTGTCCATAAGCCGGTCTGCCAGAGGGGCCAGGGGGGCATCCGGACGGAATCGGGCTGAAAACCAGCCGTCTACCAAATCGATTATCATGGAAAGAACCAGAAAAGAGACCCCCACCGTGTACACCACCGGACTGCGGCCCCACATGACGGCTACGGCACAAACCATGCCACCAAAAACCAGTGCCGGGCGACTATAGACGAAAATGGCGGCCAGCCTCGCTGACATCGAAACGTTGGTTGTCATGGAAACATGCCTGTTGGCTGGGTTCGTTTTGATTAACAATTCTTGCATCATCGAATCGGGCGGCATCATAAATGGATTGAACAGGTGAGTCAAGGCACCCGCCGGAATATAACAGATGTGACGCTTGCAAGCAGGTTGAATCGCAAAATATTGGGCATCCTTGTCATTGGGTTGGATAGTGCCTTTTCGCAAAAAGGGGGAGATCGCCATTGAACAATCCCATCACCATCATCGCCGATGATCGCGAACGTCCGGGGAAAGTGATTGATGCACTGAAGGCCATGCCCGAAGTGGCGTTGAGCATTCGCCGACTGTCCGCAGGTGACTACCAGATCAATGATACCCTGCTGGTTGAACGCAAAACCATTGTCGATTTTGCGACATCGATCGTCGATGGGCGACTGTTCAAACAAATGACCCGGCTGGCCGATGCACCCCTAAAATGCGTAATCGTGCTGGAAGGCAACGGCCAGGATATGAAACGCATCGGTGTCCGGCGAGAGGCGATGCAGGGCGCCCTGATCACCGTTGGTCTGATTATGGGAATCCCCGTCCTGCGGTCCATGCAAGCGGAAGAGACGGCCCGTCTCCTGGTATACGCAGCCCGCCAAATGGATCTGGTAACGGCAAATGGCGTTCACCGGCCGGGATACCGGCCCAAAACCAAACGCAAGCGTCAGCTGTTTATACTCCAGGGACTGCCAGGAGTGGGGCCCAAAAGGGCCGCAGACCTGCTTGATCACTTCGGCAGCATCCAGAAGGTACTCGATGCCAGTCCGACCGAGCTGGCTTTCGTCCAGGGAATCGGCCCCAATACGGCCGCAGGCATCAAGGATGCCATCGCCGAATCGCTTGCCTCCTATGGCGTGGATGAGAACTTACCGGACCAGATTCTATAAGGTTAAGCCCGGATGTCTTTTAAGTATCTAAGGTGGGAAACCCGCATCCCATGTACCCCATCCCATTTTCTTGTTTTTTTTGACAGAAACTGAGGGCTAAGGCACTAAAGGCCAATCGCTTATTTTGGGAGGTAGCAACAAATGACCTTTGATTCCTCAGGTCAAACGATGGAGCGAAGCGATCTCCACATTCGGCGTTGGGCCTTCGATTTTCAATGTTCGACGTTCTCAAGCATTCTGCTTGGTTACATGTCTCACCGGATCGGTCCAAACCGCTTCGGGTCGTTCGGGCTGCGCCCGAGGTTTAATTTGCTGCAATTATATAGCAGGCGCCAGGCCATCGACTACGGATAATATTGACGGTGATGCGGATCCAATGATAAGTGGTGTAAGATATGAACTGTAAGCAAGCATTGTTCAGATCCAAGGTAAAACGCACCATCGGGTTGGTGGTCGGTATTCCGGCGGCCCTGTCTCTTGCGGTATCTTTGCTGAAGTTCCTCTATTTTCGCATCGACAACGACTCACAGATCGGTTCGATGCTGGCGACTCCCGCCAAGTGGTTCGTACACTGGATCTATTCGCACACGCCGTTTTTGAGCTTTCTCTGGGAGCACGCGCCGATTCCCAACCATATCCGTATCGACACTGAGGAGAACCTTTATTTCGTACTCATCTATGCGGCCTTCTTTATCGCCCTGGCGTTCAAGGCTGCCGGCAACAAACTCGCCGAACGATACGAAAAGATGCGTGAATTGGTGGATCAGGAGATGATCACCGCCTCCCATGCCAAGATGGCCAGATCCATTCAGGAGCTGGAGAACACGGTGGAGATCCCGGATGCCAGCATTTTCAGCCAAAAGGGGCCGCTTTACATCGCGCCCCTGGTCGTTGCCGTGGCGGGGGTGGGAATACTGAAGCTGTCGGGCTTCTGAACCCCATCCTTGCATAAAAAAAGTTGAACGTGACCGGGTGTGGTGGGCAAAGCCTCGTCCATCTTGATATCCCTAGATATCGCCAACCGTTACCGGCCGCGGTACAATTTTTTCATCGATTGATAACAACCTTGATTTTTTCCAGGGTAACAATTCCGTGTTGGATCATATCCTCCAAATCGGGCAAGAAGGCTGCAATTCGATCCGCTTCGTCAATGACCTCGATTACCACAGGCAGGTCTTGTGACAGGGTCAGAATTTTTGAGGTGTGAATCCGGTTCTTTTTCCCATAACCCATTAAGCCGCGAACCGCAGTTGCACCGGCGAGCCCTCGTTCTCGGGCTTTTTCAACAAGCGCTTCATGGAGTGGGCGATGTCCGTATTTGTGGTCCTCGCCAACGATAATCCGCAGGACTTCCATTTTCTCAGGCATGGCCAACCTCCTTTTGGTGTACTCATTCCTTTTGTTGTCTTTGCCACAACCTGCTACCATTGAACGATGCGTGACAAGGCCGCCATATAGCGGTCGAACCCGCGCATAAAAATGTCGTTGTGATTGGCGCCGGGTATCTTCACCAAAAGTTTGTCCTGTGCACTGCTTGTGTCGAAGAGGGCCTGACCATCGGAAAAGGGGATGATATGATCGAACTCTGCATGGATGATGGTCGTCGGTCCGGCAAATTTGCCAATTTTATCGACATTGGTAAATCCGAGGGATTCATCGAAACCGATCCGATCCGGATCCACACCCAGCAGCCGTAAGAGCGGCCCCGCCCAGGCGAATCCGCTTTCGATTACCAACCCGTCAATCTGCTCAGCATATGTGGAAGCCAGTTCCAATGCCGACGCGCTGCCCAGCGATCGTCCCATCACGACCAGCTTCCCCGAATAGCCATTTTCTACGCGCCACTGCCGGATGAAATCGTAAATTCGATGGCAGTCGGCCATCATGGCAGACACCGTCGGGCGTCCCTGGGAACACCCATACCCCCGGTAATCCACGGCCATTAGATTAAGGCCCAACTGGTTGAAGGACGGGGCGATGTTATCGTAATCGGCGACGATCTCACCGTTACCGTGAAAAAAGAGAATTGATGGCCCGTCCGGGTGGGTCATATAAAAGCGGGCTCCAACGCCGATACCTGCGTCCACCGGTATCAGCAGTTCCTGAAAGCGGTCGCCGCCGTCCATGGGGCCGACACTGGTACGCGGATGAAACAGATGCACCAGAACCTCGGGTCGGTCCAATGCTAAGTAATCGGGAGTAGATGAAACGGGCATAGGCACCTCCATGGGGATACCCCCCGGCGTTGCAAAAACCGGAGGGAGTCAGAGCAAGACGCCGGGAGTGAAGCCGCAGTACTTCACTACGATCCCTTGGCAACGCGGAATCTGGCTTCCTCCGGCTTTCCCGTCAGGGTGAAAATTACATTACCCAATATCATCTATCCCCAATCCCCCGTCAAGAGGCGTTTACATTCCCAATTGAAAAGGATAAGACGCCTGTATCGAAAATTGTAGATCCCGGTTCAAAGTTACCCAATTGACATGCCGGATAGGTGACGTCCATGAAAATCCTTGCCATTTCCGATATTGTCACACCTGAACTCTCCGGCCGGTTTGACACCGAGCCGTTTGCCGATATCGACCTCATCGTCAGTTGTGGAGATCTTCCTCCCGAATATCTGTCCTCCATCCGGGACCGGCTGGATGTACCGCTCATATACGTGCGCGGCAATCACGACATCCGTTATCGCACCGCACCGCCAAAAGGTTGCCTGGACCTTCACAGGCGCCGGATATCTGTCAACGGTTTTAAATTCATGGGGCTGGAAGGTTCCCGGTGGTACAACGGTGGTCTGATCCAGTATCGGGAGATCCAGATGCGCCGGATGGTATGGGGAATGCTACCAGGGTTATGGTTCAACGGCGGTGTGGACGTGATCATTACCCATGCCCCACCCCGGCATGTCAATGATGCCGAAGATCCTTGTCACCGCGGATTCAAAAGCTATGTGCCGTTGATCAAACGCTTTTCACCCCATTTTTTTCTCCACGGCCATATACACACCCACTTCACCCATCCCGATCAGCGGGTCTCACGACTGGGTGACACGCGGGTGGTCAACTGCTTCGCCTTTCATGTGCTGGAGATGGACCATGCCTAAACTGAAAAAATTGTTTGAGTCGATCTGGCCCGATAAGCAAGCCAGTGAGGCCAAGTGCTTCCGTGAGAATCAAGAGAGCGAGGGTGCCTTTGATCATATCGATCGGGGCATCTGTACCGTACCTCTGACGCAAATCGTCGGCAGTGTGGGCCGTTACCAGGACTTCGACAGCCAGTTCAAACTCAAAGGCCATGTGCCGCCGGACCGTCTACTCGGCATCAAAAAGGCCATGCGTGAGGGGAAATCCTTGCCGCCTGTAAAACTATACAAAATCAAGGACGAGTACTATGTCCTGGACGGCAATCACCGCATCTCGGCAGCCAAAGAATTCGGCCACCTGGATATCATGGCCAACATCGTTGAGTTCATACCTTCATCGAACACCCTGGAAAACATCATTTATCGCGAAAAAAGCGAGTTTATAGAACAGACCGGACTGGCCGGTCCCGCAGATATCACCGAAGTGGGGCAATACCATTACCTGTTGGAACAGGTGGAATCACACCGGATTTTTCTGGCCGGGTCGGAAAAACCGGGGGTGACCCTGCAACAGGCCGCCGAAGACTGGTATGCAACCATTTACCGGCCCCTGGTCGGCATCATCAAAAAAGGCTGCTTACTGGCTTCCTTTCCCACACGTACCATGGATGATCTGTACGCCTATATATCTTTCAATCAATGGGAGAAAGGGCGGCGTCGAAGATACGGTATCGGCATCGACAATCTTATCTCCAAAGACATGGAAGCATTCAGGTGGAAAATGGCCAATAAGAAAAAAGAAGAATACCCGGAGATGCTGCGCAGCATTACGGCTTTTATCATGATGAATGTGGAAGCCAAACGGGAATTGAAAATCGTGAACCGGTTGTTCGCCCTTCCCGAAGTCAGGGAGATCCACTCGGTGCACGGCAGTATCGACATACTGGTCAAGATTGAATTGATCCGGGATCTGCTCTCGTCGGACGCGGAAGTGATCGGACAGTTCGTTCACGAAAAGGTCCGTCAGATGGACGGTGTTGTCTCCACTCAAACGTTGATACCGGACAATTCCAAAATCAAAGAATGACGGTTTCGTCTATGAAAAATGATTTGTAATTTCCAAGTCATCATGTTAGGGGCGCGACCCTCTGGCGGATTTTTCCCGATTCCACGGCCTCCATGAAATCATCGGCCAGCATTTTGCCCGCGTCGGCTACTTTTTGCCAGCAGGCAAAGCGCCCTTTGTCGTCTCCGGCGTAGGTGTAAAAGTCACTGCGGTCGGTGATTTTCCCGTTGGGAAGGCGGGATACGAAATCGTCGGAAGGGGCGACGATCAGCACGTCAGCCATGTTCTCTGCCGATGCCCGGCGCCAGGCAAGGGCTTTATCGAACCAGCCGGGAATGACACGCTGGGAGAAATGCGGGTAAAGAACGACACCCGACCCCTTCAAGCCGAAGGGCACATCCAGGTGATAATCAACGGCGCCCCCATCGCGGTAAATGCCCGGAGCAGCATGGGGTATGTCGGATACGCCTGCCATAACGTAGGGGATCGATCCAGAGGCCAGCAGAGCCTGCTTCAGGTTGCCCGGGGTGAGGTCGGCACGGGCGCCAAAAGTGCCTTCGGTGTATGCAAATGGCGGTCGGTTGCGCGAGTCCCCGAAAAGGGTTTGTTGGAAGAACAGCTTGAGCAAAGAGCGATTCAGCAGGTTGGCCGCCACCGCAGTACCCAAACCGAGAGCCAGGACCAGGCGTTGATCGAATCCCAGCAGATGCCGGCTGCGCACGGCCACCAGGTTCAGCCGGTGGGACGGATGACTCAAAACCTCACGCGGTCCCGAAGAACCCAGGGTCTGGTCAATGATGGCCAAGCTTTTTTCGGATACTTCCGCAGGGGTGGGTTCGTGTGCATAAGATTGGTGGATATAGGCATCTTCCATGCGGTCGATGGCCGCCGCCGGATCGGCGCAGGAATCAGCGGCAAAGCGCCAACTGCCGATGGAAGAACCCAATAAAAAAAGCGGCTGCGAGCGTTCCCGTAACCAATGGCCAAAAAGCAGCCGATCCAGATGCCCCAGCACCAGCCATTTTGGACCGCCGGCGGCCCCGGCCACCACCTGCACATCGTCTGCATCCAAACCCTTGGCCCGAATCCGGTCCAGGGCACGCCTGCCGGCCAGAAAAACCGATCTTTGGTCACTCACTTTTTTCTTCCCCGGAGACTATACGGATACGATGAGTGTCATGCAATGTCTGCCAGAGTCGTTTCATGATGGCCTGCCCGCTCTTTGGATCGTTGCCCGCCTCCTTTGTGAGGTACACATCGAAGGCGTACTGCAGATAGGGCAGGCTTTTCTCGTTCATATTGGCGATCAGCGCCTTCTCTTTCAAGCTCATGGAGGCCAGGATATCCGCCACGATTTGATCAATCTGTCTGAGTTGTCGGGGGGCATCCACGGTGATCATCAGGTTTTTTGAAACAGGTTCTTGGAGGTCATCGGATCGGAGCCGTCCGCCGAGGGGTGATGGCAAGGCATATTTTCGTAGTCGACGGCGGCGATGTTTTCACACATGACGCCCAGTTTTTTCAGTACCACCTGATGGTCGGGGTGAGCCTGATAGTGTTTGAGTGTGTCCAGGTTGGCAAAAATGGATACCAACGCGAAATCGTAGGAACGCTCCGAGCCAACCATATCCCGGCCGAAATCGTAGCGCTGGATCTCGTCGATTTTATTGGGCAGGCCCGCTAGCAACGCTTCCAGTTCTTTGATTTCGTTATCGGTGACTTCGGGCCTGAATTTCATCATCACAACGTGGGTAATCATTGGTCCGACCTTTCTCCATACGGGTTGATGTCTTTACCACAGCGGTGCATAAATACCGACTGCCCGCAGCGCGGGCGTTTTGATGAGGCCCAAGACGCCAGGCACGCAAAGAAAAGCATCCTTTATCACTACTATTTAAAATAAAAAAAAACTTAATGCAAGAACCCCGAATTCACCAATGTTTATGCAGGATATAACGATATTTTTTTCATTTTTCACTCCGACGGAAAAACCGGGGCTATCTGGTAGACAAGACGTGAAAAATTCTCTATAATTTTCAAATATCGGAATTTTCCCGGTCACTTTTATCCCAGCGTTGCGAAAGCCGGAGGGAGTTCGTACCAGGACACCAGGGGTGAGGCCGCAGCAGGTTACCGCGATCCCCTATTCCTCCGGCTTTACCGGCAGGATACAAAATGAGAAAATTATCATTGCACCCTGAATTTTAAATTGAGCGAATTCCAGAACCTTGCGTAAAATATGGAAAGCGAGACAGGATGACACATACTGGATCCCAATCCCCCACGGCCGCCATCATCATGGCCGCCGGAAGAGGCAGCCGCATGAAAGGCTATGCCGGTAACAAAACCGTCTTGCCGCTGCAGCCCGAATCGTCGATTTTTTCCGGCCAGCGCCCCATCATTGCCCACCTGATCGATAACCTGCCACCGGGTCCCCGCACCATTGTGGTCAACCACTGCCAAGAGGACGTAATGGCCGCCACACGGGATACGGGTGCGGATTTTTGTCACCAGCCGAAACTCAACGGTACGGGCGGTGCCATCCTGGCCGCCGGTGATTTTGTGGCGGCCCAACCGGTATCCAACGTGGTCATCACCATGGGCGACGTCCCTTTCGTTAAGCGACAGACCTATGATGCTCTGGTTTCCGGTCTGGATGCGCATGATCTGATGATCCTCGGATTTTCTCCTGCCGACAAGAAGCAATATGGTCTGTTGGAAATTGATCGGGGACGTGTGAATAAAATCACCGAATGGAAATACTGGAAGGACTACCCAGCGGACCGCCAGGACAACCTGACGATCTGCAACTCGGGGATCTACGCCGTGAAGAAAGCGACACTGGTCCATTACCTGCCTATTCTTGAATCACGACCCCAAATTGTTCAAAAGGAGATCGACGGACGCTTGACAGAAATCGAGGAATTTTTTTTCACCGACCTGATCGAGTTCATGGTCAAAGACGGCAAACCGGTCGGGTACCATGTGGTCGAGGATGAATTCGAAACCATGGGCGTCGACGATGCAACGGCCCTGGAAAAGGCTCAAGCGATTTACCGTGCATCGATTCGCGAGGGGGGGATTCCCATTTAGTTGCAAGCCTGGGAACAAACCGCAGTTGTTCGCCGTCAGTTTTTTTAGTGCCCTACCCCGTCTTTGTAGCTATGAAATAGGAAACTCTATATTATCAAATGGTTGAGTTTTATCAAAGGGCCTGTATGGCACTACAAATTTCATTTTACAATACTTTTGATTGTACGACCTGGTGTCCAG